>TARA_B110000093_G_scaffold45810_1_pt1 | contig 18521 bp, 18 predicted proteins | sample TARA_B110000093 | Tara Oceans TARA_B110000093 (sample SAMEA4397390) | marine metagenome | biome: Polar Biome; feature: [MIX] marine epipelagic wind mixed layer (ENVO:01000061); material: water (ENVO:00002006), including particulate matter (ENVO:01000060) such as... | depth 10-100 m | reverse complement strand
GTTTTACATTTGAGTTAAAGACCCGTAGAGCTAGAAATACGTGCGTTAGCGCTAACATAAAAATTGGGAGAAAAAAATGAATAAGTTTATCTTAGCTGCAGCTGTTGCTGCTGTTAGTATTACAAGTTCTGCAGTATTTGCAGGAGGCAAATCAATCGGTGTGTCTTGGGCCAGTTTCCAGGAGGAGCGTTGGAAAATTGATGAGGCTGCAATGGTCGCTGCGATTGAAGCGGCAGGCAACACATATGTTTCTGCGGATGCGGAGTCTTCTTCAGCCAAGCAACTTACAGACATTGAAGCGCTGATCACTCAGGGTGTTGATGCGCTGGTTATCAATGCATGGGATAAAGACGCTATTGCACCAGCAATAGAAGCAGCAGCGAACGAAGGTATCCCTGTTGTTGGTTATGACCGTTTGATCGAAGATGCTCGCACTTTCTATCTTACGTTTGATAACGTTGGCGTCGGCCGCATTATTGCAAAATCTGTGCAGGCTGTGCAGCCGTCAGGTAACTATGCCATCATTAAAGGTGATCCAGGCGATCCAAACGCGATGTTCCTTTTACAGGGCATGATGGAAGTCATAGGCGATGATGTTGCATCTGGTAAGATTAAGATTGTTGGTGAATCGTTCTCAGACGGTTGGAAGCCTGAAAATGCTCAGAAAAATATGGAGCAGATCTTAACAGCAAATGACAATAATGTTGACGCTGTTCTGTCAGAAAATGATGGCATGGCTGGTGGTGTGGTAGCTGCACTTTCAGCACAGGGTCTTGTGATACCAGTCGGTGGCCAAGATGGTGATCTTGCGGCTATCAACCGTGTTGCACGTGGATCACAGACTGTTTCAGTTTGGAAAGATGCTCGGGACCTAGGTAAAGCTGCTGGCGAAATTGCGTCCGCTTTGGCTGATGGTGTAGCAATGTCTGACATCAAAGGTGCATCCATTTTTGACGGTGGCGAAAAGGGTATTGCGATCAATGCAATTTTGATGGACCCAACACCACTTACTCGTAGCAACCTAAGTGTTGCAATCGATGGTGGCCACATAAGCAAAGCACAGGCTTGTGAAGGTGCGATTGCAAATGTAGACGGCTGCTAATTAGCTCTATTATGTGGCGCCGGCCCCGTGGGTTGGCGCCATTTTATTTTGTAAATTGGGCTGTGATTTTTGAATGTATATAATTTTTCGCTGCATAGGTATAAATATGTTACCAAACGTTATTAAATTCAATTCACCGTTAAATATTCTGGATTACTCATGAATGATAACCCGACCTCTGAAAACCAAAGGGGGCTTATAGCACGATTTCTAAAAGATACAGAAATTGACACCCGTCTTTTGGGGATGATTGGTGCGTTGGCCTTAATATGGACTGGCTTCCATTTTTATGGTGTAATTTTTAACAATTTTGGTGCTTTCTTGACACCACGAAACCTTTGGAATTTGTCTGTTCAGACTTCATCAATTGGAATTATGGCTACTGGCATGGTGCTGGTTATTGTGACACGAAACATTGATTTATCTGTTGGCTCAATGATCGGTGTTATAGCCATGGCGATGGGCCTTCTACAGGTCGAAATACTACCCCAATTTGTTGGGATTGGCCATTGGTCAATCTGGATTATGGCAGTAGTGGTAGGCTTGATTTTCGGTACATTAATAGGCGCCCTTCATGGATGGTTAATTGCTTATCGAGGAATTCCGGCGTTCATTGTTACGCTAGGAGGGCTAATGGTCTGGCGTGGTATGGCTTTTTTGTCTGCAGGTGGAAGGACTATATCTCCCGTGGACGGTGTCTTTGCACTGCTTGGTGGAGGGCCCTACGGTGCCATTGGGGCAATGGGAAGCTGGGCTGTGGGTGTCGCAGCTTGCCTTGGAGTCGCCTACACAATTTACGCGGGACGTAAGGCAAGGATTAAGCATAATTTTTACCTACGACCTATGTGGGCGGAAGCATTATTGGCCATAGTGGGCTGGTTAACAATTATTGGGGCAGTGCTTTTAGTAAACTCTTATCCATGGCCAAAAGGAATCGTGCGGCAATACGGGACTAGAATTGGACAAGATTTAGAAGGAACTTTTATCAGCCACGGCTTTGCAATTCCAGTTTTGATCTTGGTAGCTGTTGGTATCTTAATGACAATTTTGGTGACACGCACTCGGTTTGGGCGATACGTTTTTGCAATTGGCGGTAATCCAGAGGCCGCAGCACTTGCTGGAATTAATACAAAATGGGTGACGATGAAAGTTTTCGCTTTGATGGGTATGTTAACAGCTGTTGCAGCGGTAATAGCATCCGCCCGCCTGAACTCTGCCACGAATGCGTTGGGTACGCTAGATGAGCTGTATGTGATTGCGGCAGCTGTGATTGGTGGTACGTCCTTGGCCGGAGGTGTTGGTAAAATTTATGGCGCTATTCTGGGCGCATTGGTGATGCAAAGCCTTCAATCAGGTATGGTACTAATTGGATTTGACAGCGCTATACAAAGGATCGTGGTGGGAGTAGTTCTGGTTCTCGCAGTGTACCTTGATATTCTTTACAACAAGCGCGTTAAGTGAGGAAATATATATGACTGAGCCAGGCACACCTCTTGTAAACTTAAAAAATATCTCAATATCATTTGGCGGCATCAAGGCCGTAGATGATGTTAGTGTTGATCTGTATCCGGGCGAAGTGGTTGGGCTTCTCGGCCACAATGGGGCAGGCAAGTCCACTTTAATAAAGTGTCTATCTGGAGCCTATAAAGCGGATTCTGGTGAAATTTTTATCAATGGTGATAAAGTAATCATCAATAATCCTCGCGATGCGCGTGATCAAAATATTGAAACTATTTATCAGACCCTTGCTTTAGCTGATAACCTAGACGCTGCATCAAATCTGTTTCTTGGGCGAGAACTGATCAGCCCGAGTGGGTTTCTTGACGAAAGCAGGATGGAAGCCGAGACGCGCAAAATTATGGCACGGCTTAATCCTAACTTCCAAAAATTTAATGAGCCAGTTTCTGCACTTTCAGGAGGTCAACGTCAGTCTGTAGCCATAGCCCGTGCTGTTTACTTTGACGCTAAAATTCTTATTATGGATGAGCCAACTGCGGCGCTTGGACCGCAGGAGAGTGAGATGGTGTCCGAGCTAATCAAACAGCTTAAAAAACAGGGTCTGGGTATATTTCTGATAGAACATGACATCCATAACGTAATGAAGCTATGCGATCGTGCAAGTGTAATGAAAAATGGGCTACTGGTCGGTACAGAACTTATTGGGGATGTCACAGAAGATGACATCTTATCAATGATAATTTTAGGTAAGAATCCAAAAGCTAAAATTTAAATCCTACTTATTGAACGAGCTTTCGATATTAACAAAAAATATGTGACACTTAGTATAACTTGAGAACTTTTTATTTAGCAGTGTAAATTGCAACATTCAGGATCTGAGTTAAGCAGAATTACAGATGAACTTTATTAATGTGGATGAAATACAGTTAGAATGCTGAAGCTTAAATCATTAGAATTGCGCCATCCCTTCTTCGTTCCACTTTGGCGCCGCCTCGGGCTTGTACTTTTACTAGGACTTTGGACATTACTGGAAGGTTTTGGTGGGAACTCTGTGTGGGCATTTTTTGTAGGCTGTGTAGCCGTGTATTCAACCTATGTATTTTTCTTCGATTTTGCCTCAACCGAAGGCAGTGGAACCAAAAAAGATGATTTTTAAACTACTATTAGAGTTTATGGAGCCAAAGATTAAAAGCTAAAAACCTGTCCAATGTCATAAGTTTTTGTAATACGTAATCCTTGGTTAGAGTTGTTGTGAAGTTAACGTGTTCCCAGCACAGGGCGGTTTCTGATACGTTTACGCAAAGAATTCTTCTGTTAAACAGGCTATACTTAAAAAACTAGAGATCTTATTATTTCAAACTAACTAAACATTGGTGGACGCGCATCAACCCAAGTTCCCTTTTGTTTTCCAGATTCAGCCACTGCAAAGACCGCAGCCATCGAACGTAAGCCATCTTCAGCACGGGGATAGAGGTTAGCTGATGGATCTATATCACGTTGCCCTTTAAGCGCCCTAATGGCTTCGGCTAGATCTGTATAGATATTTGCAAAAGCCAATGGCATCCCTTCAGAATGTCCAATAGTAACCCTCGTTGCTCTGTCAGCTTCTGGTGATAAGTTTTCCTCACCACGTTCAATTACTTGCATTCTTCCACCAAGCGGCATGTAAAATAGTTGATTGGGCTGCTCCTGAGACCAGCGGAGCCCACCTTTTTCTCCAAACACCTGGATCCCCAAACCATGTTGACGGCCAATAGCTATTGAGGAGGTCCACAGGCGACCTACAGCGCCACCGTCCATGCGGAAATTCACCATTGCATCGTCTTCCAACTCACGAACACTAATGCAAGAAACTATATCTGCGCTAAGTTTAGTTACAACCTGACCAGTTACAAAACTTGCCATATGCAAAGCGTGAATACCACAATCTGCAAATTGGGCCGACACACCTGCCTGTTTTGGATCATATCGCCATCGTACGCGCGGATTATCAGAATCGGCGGCATCGGCGTGGTGCCCATGGGCAAACTCTGCATTAACAAGACGAATTTTACCAATATCACCGCGGGTTACCATAGCTCGCATGTGCCGAACTAATGAGTATCCCGAATAGCCATAATTTACAGCGCAAATTTTTCTAGTGGCATCAGAAATTTTAACAATTTCTTCAGCTTCTTCAACAGTCATGGTCATTGGTTTTTCGCACAACACATGAAAGCCTCCCTCCAGAAAGGCTTTTGTGATCTCAAAGTGCGTGGAATTAGGGGTAGCAATTGTTACCAAATCAACTGGATTCGCAAGTGCTTTCTCACTCGATAACATTTCTTGCCAGCTACCATACGCTCGATTGCCTAAGCCAAAGGTTTGACCATAGCGTACACCTTCTTCCGGTCGATGGTCTAAAGCGCCTGCCGTAAATTCAAAAAGTCCGTCCAAACTGGCACCTAACCTATGTGCCGGACCTATTTGACTGCCAGCGCCACCACCAATCATTCCCCATTTTAGTTTTGTCATTTATATGTTCCCTAGAAGCCTATCGATTCAAGATAAGTACGATTTAGCTTGGCATCATCCAGTGGTGAGGTGTCACCAGTTGGATCGCAGTCTTGTTCCACAGTACACCAGCCCTCAAAATTGGCGGCTAAAAGAAGCTGTCGCACCTTTGGAAAATCTACATCACCATCACCAAGGTTGCAAAAAATGCCCAGCCCACATGCATCATAAAACCCAGTATTATTCCTTACAACTTTATACTTAACTATTGGATTTATATCCTTGAAATGCATATAGTTTATACGTGTAATATACTTTGTCATAAATTTTATTGGATCAAATCCAGCGTAAGAATGGTGGCCTGTATCAAAGCAAATTCCAAGGACTTTTTCATCAACTTCATTCAATAGCTGTTCTAATTCTGGCTCAAAATCCATAAAACCAGCCGCGTGTGCATGAATTCCAACGGAGAGACCATATTCTTCTGATCCAATCTTGGCTATTGTTTCAATTCGTTCGCGAAATTTTGTCCACTCCATTTTGTTCATCTGCTCTGCTTCTTCCGCTCGGCCCGCCGTTGGAGCGCGTCGTGATGAAATACTGTCAATTAAAACAAGGCGCGTGGCACCATGAGCAGCTAGGGTTTTGCATGTACGAATTGAGCCATCTAACACATCGTCCCAAGCGTTTGGATCATGAAATGCACGAAAAACTACACCACCAATTAACTCTTGATCAAACTCAGACAATGCCTCAGACAAAATAGTGGGGTCTTCTGGCATGAAACCAACCGGGCCAAGCTCAATACCGTTATATCCTGCGGCTGCGTTTTCTTTAAGCACTTGTCGCCAATCAGGATTTCGAGAATCATTTGCGAATTCCACGCCCCATGAACAGGGAGCATTACCAATTTTAATCATCTCATAGCCCCATAAATTTAGTAGTCTCTGACATTAACCCATGTCTTTTTAGCGCTTGAATCAAGTGCCGCTGTTACAATGCGATTTACCTCCATGCCTTCCGCGAAAGACGGCCAAATGGCACGGTTTTCTGAGATCGCAGTTAAAAAATCTTTAGCTTCTATAATAATCTGATCCTGATAACCGGTGCCGTGACCTGGACCTTGGCAAAATGGAAGATAATCGGGATGCGCCGGGCCAGTAAGGATCTTGCGAAAACCACGTTCAGATTCAGGTCCCTCGCTAGTATATAACCAAAGCGCGTTTTGATCCTCCTGATCAAAGCGAATATGGCCCTTAGTACCATGAATTTCATAAGCATAACCCATCTTGCGCCCTGTAGCCACACGGCTAAAAAACATGTGGCCTTGCGCACCGTTTTCAAAATAGCACATCATCTGAGCCTGATCATCATTAGTTACTTCTAAACCGTCTCTAACTTTATGCACAGTCTCAACCGATGCGCTGAGGCTCTTAATGGGCCCCATCATAGCATGAGCTGCGTTTATCATGTGTGGTGCTAAATCGCCCATCGTTCCATTTGCGATGCCCTGTGCTCTCCATCCCCCAATCATTGGGTCAGCAAAAAAATCTTCAGTCATCTCGCCACGGAACCATGTTAACGTCCCTATGCGACCTTCTGTTAAAAATTTTCTTATTTGTTGGGAGGCTGGGGTCCTAATGTAATTGAAACCCACCATATTAGCGACATCAGCAGCCTCTGCCGCTGCGACCATTGACCTACTTTGTTTTAAGGAAACACCGAGCGGTTTTTCGCATAAAACTGGTTTGCCAGCGTTTAAGGCTGCAACCGCAATATCATGATGAGTGTGCTGTGGTGATGCTATAACAATAGCCTCAACTGCCGGATCATCGATTAAGTCTTTCCAGTCAGCTGTTCCCTTTTCAAAGCCATATGCCTTGCGATACAGCTCTGCATTGGCTTCAGTTTGTGCGCAAATTGTTACTAACCGGGGCCTTAAGGATGTTTGAAATACGCCAGCAACGGCAGAAAAGGCCACGGAGTGGGCCTTCCCCATGTATCCCCCACCAACTATTCCAATTCCAATACTACTCATCTCATAGCCTTCAAAGTTATTATCCAACTGGTCTCCACAAGCAACTCAAGGCCAAACATGTTCTAACTTAAGCATAACAAAATTTAACTTTTCGAAATCGATAAAAATGCTGTGGTTTTTGAGAGTAATTTGAGTAAAGCCGCTTTAGTTTTTAACGAGTATTTTCAGTCATTCGACGTTTAACATAAGTTTGTACTGAAGATATCATCGGATCCATATATGGATCTTCAAAAAAGTGACCACATCCCTCAACTTCTTCATGTGTTATAGTAATACCTTTTTGTTCATGCAGTTTGTTGACTAAGATAACTGTATCGTCGGGAGGTGCAACTCGATCTGCGAGGCCATTAATTATTAAACCTGAGGCCGGACAGGGAGCAAGAAAGCTAAAATCATACATGTTAGCAGGTGGACTTACGCTTATAAAACCAGATATTTCTGGCCTGCGCATCAGTAACTGCATTCCAATCCACGCCCCAAAACTAAAGCCTGCAACCCAACACTGCTTTGCATTAGTGTTCATGGATTGAAGGTAATCAAGGGCCGAAGCTGCATCACTTAACTCGCCAATTCCTTGATCATATTCGCCTTGCGACCGACCAACTCCTCGAAAGTTAAACCTAAGTACCGTAAACCCCATATTGTAAAAAGCATAATGTAAATTATAAACCACTTTGTTGTTCATGGTACCACCAAACTGCGGATGTGGCTGGAGTATGATCGCAATTGGTGAATCCTTAGTTTTCTGAGGATGATAGCGACCTTCAAGGCGACCTTCTGGGCCAGGGAATATAACTTCGGGCATTTTGTTCCTCTAGTATGTTTAGGCTCTTGCTTAGCTTGACGTTGGGCAAGTGTCAGCTTAGAACCATTCTAAATAGCGCTGTGGTATTTCGCTCTATGGACCCGGTTACGCAACCGGCGGCCATAGGTCAATTAATTTGAGCTAAAAATGACAACTTGTTACAAAATGAGAGCATAAATTAGCATGAAACTATCAACCAAAGGTCGATACGGAATGGTTGCATTAGCTGATTTAGCTTTGCTGGATGTCTCAAAGTTATCATCGCTATCTGATATCGCGCGTCGGCAGGACATATCGTTACCCTATTTGGAACAGCTCTTTGTGAAATTGCGCCGTTCAAATTTAGTTGAATCAGTTCGTGGACCAAATGGGGGCTACAGGTTAGCTAGACCAGCGACAGAAATTCGTGTGGTAGACATTTTAAAGGCCCTAGATGAAACAGTGGATGCACTTCACAAGGGAGCTGGAGCCTCAGGTGGAGTTTCTGGCAGTAGGGCCCAAAGTGTTACTAATAGGTTGTGGGAAGTTATGAGTGCTCAGGTGTATGTATTTTTGCATCAGACGCGCTTATCAGACGTAGTTGAAAATACTTTGTCACCGTGTCCAGCAGTTCCTAATTTGCTTGAAATTATCGATTGATGCAAAGTCGAGTTTATCTAGATCATAATGCCACTACACCATTAAGACCTGAAGCTCGGGTGGCAATGATAGATGCTCTTGACGCAGTTGGAAATCCCTCATCAGTACATTTGGAGGGTCGGGCTGCAAAGGCGATAATCGAGAAGGCTCGGTCTCAAATTTCTAACGCTTTTGGGGTAGGTACTCGTGACATTATTTTTACGAGTGGAGCAACTGAGGCTGCTGCCTTAGGTCTGCATGGCAGAGGTTTCAAAGCTGCAGGTATCGAACACGATGCCGTTTCCGCTTGGGTAGAACCAGACTTAAATGTTGTAGCAGGCGAAGTCAGTGTCGAAATTCCTCAAAAAACAGCCTTACAGTTGGCTAATTCAGAAACAGGGATTATTCAAAAATTACCAGAAAGTTTGGGGTTTTGTGACATGACACAAGCATTCGGTAAAATTTCAACAAGTTTTGCTTGGACAGGTGCAATAATGGCATGCGCATCTGCGCATAAACTTGGTGGTCCAAAAGGAATAGGCTGTTTGTTGTTGCAACCTGGCCAATCAATTAGTGCACAATTACAAGGTGGTGGGCAAGAAATGGGCCGGCGGGCCGGTACTGAAAATGTTGTTGGAATTGCTGGTTTTGGGGCTGCAGCCGAGGCTGCAGCTAAAGATCTTGCCGATGGAAAGTGGCGCGCAATTGAAAAACTTAGAAATAAATTAGAAAAGGTACTGGAAGCTAGCGGAAAACCTATTACCTACATTGGGAAGGGGATCTTAAGGCTTCCAAATACAGCATGTTTTTCGGCTCCTGGGTGGAAGGGCGAAACACAGGTAATGCAAATGGATCTAGCAGGCTTCGCGATATCGGCGGGATCTGCCTGTTCATCAGGAAAAGTAAAATCTAGCCGTGTCCTCGAAGCAATGGGATATGGGACAAATATCGCCAATTCCGCAGTGAGGGTATCACTTGGTTTGTTAACAACAGAAACCGAAATTCAACAGTTTGCCACAACTTGGTTGTCGGCATACGACAGTTTTTTAGCACGCAGGGCAGCTTGATGGGAATAGAAATGAACAATGTTGATGTAAAAGACGGCGTCGATGCGGACACGGTTGAGGCAGTTAGGGCTTTGTCCAGCACCTATAAATACGGCTGGAATACTGAAATTGAAATGGAATACGCTCCAAAAGGGCTCTCTGAGGACATTGTGCGCCTAATCTCGTCAAAAAACAACGAACCAGAATGGATGTTGGACTGGCGTCTGTCGGCATACAGACGATGGCTCGAACTCAAAGAGCCCAATTGGGCAATGGTAGACTATCCTTCAATTGATTTTCAAGATCAGTATTATTATGCGCGCCCCAAAAGCATGGTAGAAAAACCAAAGTCATTGGACGATGTAGACCCAAAACTACTTGAGACCTATAAGAAGTTAGGCATTCCCCTCAAAGAACAGGCACTACTAGCAGGTGTTGAGGCTCCAGAAGGTGAACGAAAAGTGGCTGTCGATGCTGTATTTGATTCAGTATCAGTGGGAACCACATTCCAAGCAGAACTGAAAAAAGCTGGTGTAATTTTTTGTTCGTTTTCAGAAGCTGTTAAAGATTATCCAGAACTGGTTAAAAAATATCTTGGATCAGTTGTTCCTGTTTCTGACAATTATTATGCAACTTTAAACTCAGCTGTTTTTTCAGATGGATCGTTTGTCTACATCCCTGAAGGTGTACGCTGTCCAATGGAACTAAGTACTTATTTTAGAATTAATGCTGAAAATACAGGGCAATTTGAGCGAACTTTAATAATCGCTGATAAAGGATCTTATGTCAGCTACTTGGAAGGCTGCACTGCACCAAAGCGCGATGTAGCGCAACTTCATGCTGCAGTTGTAGAACTAGTCATTTTAGACGACGCTGAGATTAAATATTCAACTGTACAAAATTGGTATCCAGGAGACGAAAACGGTAAAGGTGGTATTTATAACTTTGTAACGAAACGAGCAGATTGTCGTGGAAATCGCTCGAAAGTTATGTGGACTCAAGTGGAGACTGGATCAGCAGTGACTTGGAAATACCCGTCGTGCATTCTGCGTGGTAATGAAAGCCAAGGAGAATTTTATTCGATTGCCATTGCCAACAATATGCAACAAGCGGATACCGGCACAAAAATGGTACATTTAGGAAAAAACACTAAATCTCGCATTGTTTCAAAAGGGATAAGTGCTGGTAAAGCGCAAAATACTTATCGAGGACTTGTCTCAATGCATCCAAAAGCAAAAGATAGCCGAAATTTTACACAATGCGATAGTTTGTTAATTGGTGATAAATGTGGTGCCCACACTGTGCCATATATTGAAGTAAAAAATAATTCATCGCGCGTGGAGCATGAGGCAACAACTTCAAAGGTTGATGATGATCAATTGTTTTATTGCCGTTCTAGAGGAATGGGTGAGGAGGATGCGGTGGCTCTCGTTGTAAATGGATTTTGTAAAGAAGTATTGCAAGCGCTGCCAATGGAGTTTGCTATGGAGGCACAGCAATTAGTTGCAATCTCACTCGAAGGTTCGGTTGGATAATTTGATGGGTGTGAAGTCAGAGGAAGGTTACATAAAGAGCTGATTGGTTTCATTCTGTAACCTCTACCTCGTTGCTACAAAAAATCATTAGTGCCTAAAATGGCCTTAGGAATAATTAAAATGCTTGAAATAAAAAACCTACACGTCCAGCTTGAGGAAGAAGATAAAAAAATTCTAAAAGGTGTAAACCTTTCTCTAGATCCTGGAAAAGTACATGCCATCATGGGTCCAAATGGTTCAGGGAAATCAACACTTTCTTATGTGCTTTCTGGAAAAAAGGGCTACGAGGTTACATCAGGATCAGCTCATTTAGAAGGTAACGATCTCCTAGTGATGGATCCAGAAGAGCGCGCCGCAGCAGGGTTATTTTTAGCTTTTCAGTATCCAGTAGAAATACCTGGTGTCGGAAACATGACATTTTTAAGATCTGCCGTAAACTCACAACGGAAGTTGCGTGGCGAACCAGAAATGACTGCTGGAGATTTTTTGAAAGCTGTTCGCGATAAAGCTAAACACTTAAAAATTGATTCAGATATGTTGAAACGTCCAGTAAACGTGGGGTTTTCTGGTGGTGAAAAAAAACGCAATGAAATTTTGCAGATGGCGATGCTTGAACCAAAAATGTGCATTTTGGATGAAACAGACAGCGGCTTAGATGTCGATGCGATGAAGTTAGTTGCTGAAGGAGTTAATGCCCTTCGCGATAAAAAACGTACATTTTTAGTTATTACTCATTACCAGCGGCTTTTAGACCATATTAAACCAGACATTGTGCACATTATGGCGGCAGGAAGGATTATTAAATCAGGCGGACCAGAACTTGCACTTGAGGTGGAAAATAATGGTTATGCTAAACTGTTGGAGGAGAGTTCTTAGTGGCTTCTTCTTTACGTGGTGATACGGCTGATAGGCTGCGGTTAAATGAAAATTTATTGGCTACATCTGGCCAGTGGTTTAAAAATGCACGCTTAGCTGCGGCAGAGCGAGTGGAAAGTCAGGGGCTACCTCAACGCCGCGACGAATATTGGGGCTATACACAACCAGATGCTTTTTTACAAAAAAAAATTGATTTTGACGTAGACTTGAATTCACCTTTAGAACTATTTTCCAAAGAGTTATCAGAGGTAATTAATTATAAAAATGGTATACTCCAAGAAAAAAAATTGCCAGCCATACCAGGGTGCTCTGTCGAGAGCTTAAGTGATGCGGCAACGTTGGACAACCATTGGGCGGGTACCGTTTTTGGTAAGCTTGAGGCTGTTGGTCAGATCCCTGTCCAAAGATCTTTGGCAGCGCTGAATACGGCAACAGCGTCGCAGGGTCTGTTAATACTTGTGACGGGTAAAGTAAAAAAACCAATTAGGATAAATGCTGTCTGCGAAGGCACTTCAGACACAATAATTCACCACATTATAAAAGTCGAGCGGGGTGCGAATGTTACCTTAATTGAGACGGGCCAATATGGGGCTCGTGCGAATGTAGTTTTAGAAGTGGAAGTAGAGGGGGATGGTACTTTTAATCACATCCGGTTGCAAAATGGTCACGAGCATAACGCACTTACGCATATTTTTGGACGTATTGGCACAAATAGTACTTTTAAATCTTTTACACTCACGTCGGGTGGTAGGTTAACACGTAACGAATGCATTTTAGATTTAGTAGGTGATTCATCCAGGGTTTCTGTTGCTGGTGCTTGCATCGGTGATGAAAAATTTCATCATGACGACACCGTTTTTGTTACACACAACGCGGCAAACTGCGAAAGCAGGCAGGTATTTAAAAAAGTGCTTCGAGACGGTTCAGTCGGTGTTTTTCAGGGTAAAATTCTTGTTAAAGCAGGTGCGCAAAAAACTGACGGATATCAGATTAGTCAATCTTTGCTACTGGATGATAATAGTCAGTTTCTTGCTAAACCTGAACTTGAGATTTACGCCGATGATGTTGTTTGTTCACATGGCTCAACATCTGGTGCTATCGATGAGGAAGCCCTTTTCTACCTTCGCTCACGTGGCGTTCCAAAAGCAAAAGCAATTGATTTGTTAACCCTTTCCTTCATTGCTGAAGCTATTCAAGAAGTAGAAAGTCCTGAATTGGCAGACGCTCTTTTGGCACATGTTACGGCTGTACTCGAGGTAAGGTAAATAAATGGCCCTAACGTTAGATATAATTGAATCTCACATTCGCCCACGCAGGGTTATGGCGCGCCTACTTAAAATGGGAATACGCGAGGACCGTATTTTTGCTATGTTGCTTGCGGGTTGCCTGATATTGTTTATGGCTCAATGGCCGTACCGGGCACGACAAGCGCATTTAAGTGGTGAAACCCTGACCGATTACATTCAACATGATGCGTTAGCGTTAGTATTTATTTTACCATTAATTGCTTATGGCTTTGCAGGTTTACTACGTTTGTTATCAAGAGTATTTCGAGCAAAAGCTAACTATTACTCGGCACGTTTAGCACTATTCTGGGCTTTGCTAGCTGCGTCACCTGCTGTCATATTGTCAGGAATGATTAAAGGATTTGTAGGGTTAGGACTGATAAATTCAGTATTTGGTGCTGCTTGGTTTGTTATATTTTTATGGGTTTTAGTAAATTCCCTCCTTGAGGCAGAGCAATGAACTTCCTAGTGGATCTTTTTAAATTGAGTTTTTTGGATCCTAGCGCAGCGGGCGTTAGGTTGCTAGAGTTACGCCCAAACATTAATACCGCCCTTAGCGCATTTACAGTCTCAATTATATTTGCTGTTATTATGATATTTGCTTTTAATGGCTTCGGATTAGTGGTGCTTTTACCAGGCCTTCCAGCTTTATCACCAATTTTTGTTGTCCTAATTGTTGGTGTTGGAAACCTAGCTTTAGTCGCGTGTATCATGTTGGCAGGCCGTGTTTTTCAGGGAGAAGGATCTTTTTCTAACGGTGTTTTATTATTTGCTTGGATGCAAATACTACAAGTTATTTTACAAGCATTTCAGATAGGAATTTCAGTTTTTTCTGGAGCTTTAGCAGGCCTAATTGGGTTATTTGGTACAGGGCTTTTATTTTGGGTGTTATTTGGCTTGATCAATTCCTGGCTCGGTCTAGCTAGTGTTTGGCGGGCAGGTATTTGTTTTGTGTTAGGTTTAATTGGTTTGTCAGTTTGTGGCTCAATTATATTAGTGTCCATAGGCTTTAGCCCAACTTAGGTGACGTAATGACTTTTGATGTTGATAAAATTCGTGAAGACTTTCCTATCCTTAAGCGGTCGGTAAATAACAAGCCTTTAGTGTATCTTGATAATGGTGCGTCTGCTCAGAAACCTCAGGTAGTTATTGATGCAATAACCCAAGCTTATTCAACTGAGTATGCAAATGTTCATCGTGGCCTTCATTATCTGTCTAATTTGGCCACTGATAAATATGAATCTGTAAGGGCTAAGGTTGCCAAGTTTCTAAATTCGAGTTCGGAAGATAGTATAGTTTTTAATTCTGGCACAACTGAGGGTATTAATTTAATAGCCTATGCATGGGCAATGCCACGACTCCAGGCTGGCGATGAAATCGTACTTTCTATTATGGAGCACCACGCTAATATTATCCCTTGGCATTTTTTACGTGAACGAATGGGTATTAAATTAATCTGGGTCGATGTAGATTCTAATGGAGACCTAGATCCTGAACGCATGATCGCAGCAATGACTCCTCGTACTAAATTAGTCGCAATTACTCATCTTTCCAATGTCTTAGGCACAGTAGTGGATGTTAAGACTATAACTAAAGCAGCACATGATATAGGTGCAGTAGTAATGGTCGATGGATCCCAAGCAGCAGTTCACATGGCCATCGATGTAGAAGATATTGATTGTGATTTTTACGCAATCACCGGCCACAAAGTTTATGGCCCCAGTGGTTCGGGTGCAATTTATATCAAACCAGAACGCATGGCTGAAATGCGACCCTTTATGGGTGGTGGTGACATGATACGTGACGTTGGACGTGAGGTCATCACATACAACGATGCCCCTATGAAATTTGAGGCAGGGACTCCCGCAATAGTCCAACAAATCGGACTTGGCGTTGCGTTAGACTATATGATGAATATTGGTATGGACAATATCGCCGCTCACGAGAGGGATCTATGTAATTATGCGCGCGGACGTTTAGATGGACTTAACTGGTTGAATATTCAAGGTAAGTCACTAGGAAAGGCAGCCATATTTTCATTCACATTAAATGGGCCTGCCCACGCTCATGATATATCGACCGTGCTAGACAAAAAAGGCATAGCTGTGAGGGCAGGGCATCACTGTGCTCAGCCTTTAATGGATCACTTGGGTGTTTCCTCAACATGCCGAGCAAGCTTTGCAATGTACAACACAAAGGCCGAAGTTGATACGCTGGTAGACGGCTTAGAATTTTGTCAAGAATTGTTTGGATAAACTATGGAGCGGGTAACGGGAATTGAACCCGTAACTTAAGCTTGGGAAGCTCGCGTGATACCTTTTCACCATACCCGCCTGAAGTCAGTTAGCAACACTCAGCCCTAAGTTAGTCAACTAACAAATATCAATATAAAAACTAATTTATAACTCATCCTAGCGCCTACGCCGCCTTCTTCCTACACTTGTTCCACCACTGCCGCCAGTATTGAAATTTACATCGGGTAGCGGTATTTTTTCTTTCAGTAAAGTAAACGGGTCGCCTGAATTTGGAATCGCAGACGCATTCACAAAATGCTCCTGAAACTTAGGCTCTATTGCCGTCTCAATTTTTTCTATCTGATGAACAGTCTCTTCAATAGCCGCCCGCTGTGTTGTATCAATCAAGGCTATTCGGGCCCCCGACCCAGCGGCATTACCAGCTGAAGTCACCTTTTCAAATGGAACGTCAGGGATCATACCTAGAACCATAGCATGCTTGGGCGAAATATGAGCGCCAAAGGCTCCCGCTAAAACTACACGGTCTACCGTATCTACTTCAAATTTATCCATCAAAAGCCTCACGCCTGAATATAACGCCGCCTTTGCCATTTGAATCGCTCGTATGTCTGGGTTGGTCACTGTAATTTTAGGTCCGCCACTCTCAGATGCGTCGTGCATTACATAGCTATTAGTTCGACCATCCAATACACAACGATCTGTACCTGTCTGTACAGCAGAGCCGATAAGGCCTGATGGATCCAAAAGCCCTGCCATTCGCATTTCTGCTATTGCTTCAATTATTCCTGATCCACAAATTCCAGTTACTCCTGTGTCCTTGACAGCGTCCCAAAATCCAATTTCATCGGACCACAGATCACAACCAATAACACGGAACCGTGGTTCTTTTGTGGTGGGATCAATTTGAACTTTTTCAATTGCTCCAGGTGCTGCCCGCTGGCCAGAGCTGATTTGTGCTCCCTCAAAAGCAGGGCCAGTTGGAGATGAGCAGGCCAAAACTTTTTCCTTGTTGCCTAGTAAAATTTCAGCATTAGTCCCAACATCTACAACTAACACTAGATCGTCAGATTTATTCGGAGCCTCTGAGAGTGCTACGGCGGCAGCATCAGCCCCGACATGACCCGCAATACATGGTAGAATATAGGCTCTAGCATTTTTGTGAATATTTATACCGAGTTGATTTGCGTATAAACGTATAGAATTTGAGGTAGCTAAAGCAAAGGGGGCCTGCCCAAGTTCAAATGGATCAATACCCAAAAACAGATGGTGCATCACTGGATTGCAAACAAAAACTGCATCCATGATGAGGTCTTTGTCAATTTCAGCATCTAAAGCGATTTTTGTAAATAAATCATCCATACCTTCGCGTACAGCTCGCGTCATTTCTTGATCACCGTTTTGGTTCATCATTGCATAGCTAACCCGGCTCATTAGATCTTCACCAAACCTAATTTGTGGGTTCATTAACCCTGACGAGGCTATAACGGCGCCGTTTTGGAGATCACAAAGGTGTGCTGCGATTGTCGTGGACCCTAGATCAACAGCCATGCCATAAACTGAGCCTTCGTAAAAACCTGGCCATAGATGAATGATCTGAGGGGTGCCACTTTCATCAGAATGGTGAACTGCGCAGGTAACCTTCCAGCTCCCCTTGCGCAAAATAGATTGCATTTGTGGTAATATAGTCAGGTCAGCTTGCACTTTTTTCAGGTGCCATTGGCTTTCTAAAGCTGATATCAATCTCTCTAAATCCCCTGATGGCTTGTGCATATCAGGTTCCTCCACCTCGATATAAAACAATCGGACAGAAGGGTTTACAGTTATATCAAGAACTTCAGCACGCTTGCGGATCACCTGTTTATGAACTTGACTTTCAGGTGGAACATCAATGACGATATCCCCCTGCACAGTTGCCTGACAACCTAGGCGTCGCCCTTCTATCAATCCCCGCTTTTCTTGGTAACGCTGCTCTACAGAATTCCAATCTGATAATGCTCCCTGTTTAACACTGACGCCGTGCTTAGGAAATTCACCATAACCCGGGGTAATTTGACATTTTGAGCAAATTCCACGCCCACCACACACAGAGTCAAGATCAACTCCAAGCTGCCGCGCTGCTGTTAGAATAGGGGTACCTGTTTCAAAATTTCCACGCCTGCCAGATGGCGTAAAAAGAACCATGTGCTCTTGTATCATGCAGTAACCTTTGAGTGATTATGGCTGCAATCTACGCCTCATCTAATGAAGATAAAGAACGTCTGCGTCCGAAAATGTGCTTTCCGCGCCAAACAGGATCAATTTATACATTTTGCTTGATTAAAGAGGAAGTAGAAAAAGTTTAAATTTGTTATTTTTTATTGTAATAAAACACCTTTAGTTTTGCCTAACCTCATGCGATAGAAAAACTGAAAGTTAAACCTACTTAGGAGGGGTCCAATGGAGATTCGTGAGGCTTTGACTTTTGATGATGTTCTGCTAGTTCCAGCAAAGTCTTCAGTACTACCCAACACGGCAGATACTAGGACCCGGGTAACCAAGTCTATTGAACTTAACATACCTTTGTTATCTTCCGCTATGGATACTGTGACCGAAGCAAAGATGGCGATTGCAATGGCTCAGGCTGGTGGCATGGGGGTTGTGCATCGAAACTTAGATGTTGAGGCTCAGTCACAAGAAGTCCGTCGTGTAAAACGTTTCGAAAGTGGTATTGTTTTTAATCCTATTACGCTGGCGCCCGATCAAACACTAGCTGATGCAAAAGTGTTGCAAGAACGTTACCGGGTAACAGGCTTTCCAGTAGTACAAAACGGGTTGGTAGTGGGCATAGTCACAAACCGAGATATGCGTTTCGCAACAGATCAAGCAACGCCTGTTAAGGCAATGATGACCAAGGATAACCTTGCTATATTACAGGAGCCTGCTGACTTATCAGAAGCAAAGCAAATGATGGCTGCTCGCCGCATAGAAAAGTTATTAGTATTAGATCAGAACGGAAAGTTGACTGGCCTA
>TARA_B110000093_G_scaffold41251_1_pt1 | contig 19037 bp, 17 predicted proteins | sample TARA_B110000093 | Tara Oceans TARA_B110000093 (sample SAMEA4397390) | marine metagenome | biome: Polar Biome; feature: [MIX] marine epipelagic wind mixed layer (ENVO:01000061); material: water (ENVO:00002006), including particulate matter (ENVO:01000060) such as... | depth 10-100 m | reverse complement strand
TGCGCGTCTACCAATTCCGCCACGACCGCTTGCCATAGGCATTGTTAGAGGCGCATATAGAAACGATCAGACGGACTCAAGGGTTGTATTTGAAATATGATGTTGCAAAGGGAAGCTTCTATGGAAGTGGAATGGAAAATATCTTCTCACCCCATATCTTATCAGCATGCAGTTGAATGGATGGATTCCCGAGTTGCACAAATCATAGATGGGAGTGCGTCAGAGGTAATCTGGCTTCTTGAACATCCACCAATGTACACAGCGGGCACAAGCGCCAAAGTAAAAGACCTTATTGATCCAGATCGATTTCCAGTTTTTAGAGCACAGCGTGGCGGGCAGTATACATATCACGGACCAGGCCAAAGGGTAATCTATGTACTTTTAGATGTGGCCAAGCGTGGCCATGATGTACGAAAATTTGTCAAAGACCTCGAGACCTGGGTTATTAATACTCTCGCTGAGTTTAATGTGACGGGTGAAGTCCGCGAAGGACGTGTTGGTGTTTGGGTGCATCGCTTAGACCTACCGTTTGATATTCAAGAGACTGTTACGGAACAAAAAATTGCTGCGATAGGAATTAGATTACGCAAGTGGGTAAGTTACCATGGTATCTCTATAAACTTAGATCCCAACCTAAACCATTTTTCAGGAATTGTTCCATGTGGAATTGATGGCTTTGGAATTACGTCATTGGCCGATTTGGGTAGCCAAGCAACATTGAAAGACCTCGACATAGTTTTACGCAAAACATTTAACCAAACATTTTAAAAAATATCTCCAAAGCACTTAAATAAATCTTGATTTATAGTTTCCTAAGTTACAAATTGGTAATCCTGTAGGCTTTATTGTTGCTCTTTTGGTTTTAAAAATCGCAATTGATTTGATCCACTTTGCCTGCGCCATTTTAACCCATATAAAACAACCCTTCGTACGTTGCGCTGAAACACTTGGGACGTTAGAGACTGTGTCAAACAGACAATGGTTGTGGCGACGCAACTATCTCTATCAAAATTAAGAACGGGAGAGCCTGATGGCCGACGCAGCGGTACACGGACACGAGCATGAAGATAATCGCGGGTTTTTTACACGCTGGTTCATGTCAACAAACCATAAAGATATTGGTATCCTGTACCTACTGACAGGTGGACTAGCTGGATTTATTTCAGTGGCATTTACCGTCTACATGCGGCTGGAGTTGATGGAACCTGGCGTTCAATACATGTGCCTCGAGGGCGCGCGCATGACTGCCGCTGCGGTTGGTGAGTGCACCCCAAACGGCCATCTTTGGAATGTTTTAATTACGGGGCATGGCATTTTAATGATGTTCTTTGTGGTTATCCCAGCTTTATTTGGCGGTTTTGGAAACTACTTTATGCCATTACAAATTGGCGCACCAGACATGGCTTTCCCTCGAATGAACAATCTGTCCTATTGGATGTATGTGGCCGGCACAACTATGGCAGTGCTCTCAGTGGTAATGCCAGGCGGAAATGGACAAGCTGGTTCCGGTGTGGGTTGGGTTCTATACCCGCCACTCTCCGTGAATGAGGGTGGCATGTCTATGGACTTTGCAATCTTTGCTGTCCATCTGTCAGGTGCGTCTTCTATTTTGGGCGCAATCAACATGATTACAACTTTCTTGAACATGAGAGCACCAGGTATGACCTTGTTTAAAGTGCCGCTATTCTCGTGGTCGATCTTTGTGACGTCCTGGCTAATCTTGTTATCTTTACCAGTTCTAGCCGGTGCAATTACAATGCTTTTAACTGACCGTAACTTTGGCACAGCTTTTTTTGATCCAGCCGGTGGTGGCGATCCTATTCTATACCAACACATCCTGTGGTTTTTTGGTCACCCAGAAGTATATATCGTAATACTTCCAGCATTTGGAATTGTTTCGCATGTAATCGCTACATTCTCAAAGAAGCCAGTATTTGGATATCTACCAATGGTTTGGGCTTTGATTGCAATTGGGGCTTTGGGCTTCGTCGTCTGGGCGCATCACATGTACACTGTTGGTATGTCGCTAACTCAACAATCATACTTCATGTTAGCAACAATGGTTATTGCTGTGCCTACAGGCGTCAAGATTTTTTCATGGATTGCAACAATGTGGGGCGGATCTATAGAGTTCAAAACCCCCATGCTCTTTGCAGTGGGTTTTGTGTTTATGTTTACTGTCGGAGGAGTCACAGGCATTGTACTGTCCCAAGCTGCAGTAGACAGGGCTTACCATGATACTTACTACGTGGTGGCTCACTTCCATTACGTTATGGCGATTGCAGCTGCGTTTGGTATTTTTGCTGGTGTTTACTTCTACTTTCCTAAAATGTCCGGTCGGTGGTATAATGAAACATTAGGTAAAATTCATTTTTGGATGTTTTTCATTGGTACAAATATCACTTTCTTTCCTCAGCACTTCCTAGGTCGACAAGGCATGCCACGCCGTTACATCGATTATCCAGAAGCATTTGCCTATTGGAACTACTGGTCAAGCTGGGGGGCATTTCTTTCCTTTGCCTCATTCATTTTGTTTATTGGCCTTATATTTTGGGGTATCTTTGCGGGTAGACGCGTAAATGCTAACAATCCCTGGAATGAGTGGGCAGATACTCTCGAGTGGACAATCCCTTCTCCTCCTCCAGAGCACACCTTTGAAATTTTACCAAAGCAAGAAGATTGGGATAAAAGTACTTCTCACTAAAACAATAGTCATATCGTAAGATTTATGAGGCCTTGGGGTTTTCCAAGGTCTCTTTTTTTAGCTAATCGGTCTAAGTCTAGATAAGACATTTTAGCGCAGTGAAAAACTATACGCACCAGCTTAACATGTCATTATGCCTTATCATTGGTCCAAATCGCCAGCCTCTGCCAACTTCGTTGCAAAATCAGTTGGAGAAGCTGGTCTTTGCCTTCATTTAAGTTCTCACAACTCTCTAACGCCGTCTGGCTTTGTTCAATTTATTTCTGTGACTTCTATTATGATGCTTATTCCAATCTTTGCTTTTTTAGGACATGCATTTCTATGGATAATAGCAGGAACTTTAGGGTTAACTTTATTGGCCATTTGGGCAGCCTTAAAGGCCAGTTGGCATCGAGGAAAAGTTTCTGAAGTGTTGGAGGTCTGGTCAGATCATGTCAATCTAAGGCGAACTAATCCTAATGGTAGCACACAAGAATGGCACGCTAACCCATACTGGACAGAGATAGATATCATAGAAAAAGACGGTCCAGTACCCAATTATCTTACAATGCGTGGGAGTGGGCGGACAGTAGAAATAGGCGCTTTTTTATCTGAAGAAGAACGTCCAATACTAGCCGAAGACTTACGTAATGCCTTTCGTGCCGCAATAGAAAAAGTCTGAAGAATTTAACTGAGCTGTGATTTAACCTCACCACCAACTTTTCCAAAGTCTAATTGGCCAGTATACTTTACTTTGAGTATCCCCATGACCTTGCCCATATCCCGTATTGAACTTGCTCCACATTCAGATATCGCTGAAGTAATAGCTTTTTCAGTCTCATTCGCGCTCAATTGGCGAGGCAAAAACTCCTCAACAATAGTGATCTCTAACAACTCCTGCTCAGCTAACTCTAATCGTCCACCCTCCTCATAGGCGCGTGCACTTTCCTGACGTTGTTTCACCATCTTACTCAGAATTGACAATAAAGCTTCTTCTGGGACACCTAACTCATTGCCGTCTGATCGCGCATCTATATCTCGATCTTTAATTGCCGCATTAATAAGCCGTAATGTCAACAATCGCGTTGCATCCTTAGCCTTCATTGCTTCTTTCAAAGACATGCTCAGTCTATCCCGCAAACTCATCCTATGCCGATCCTCAAATTGCCCAGGATCATTCTATAGTGCTAGTATATTTTATTTACAAGAATAACAGACAGCAGGACTACTTGACCGCTTCAACTGCAGACTTTACGTACGGCGCAATAGATTAGGACTATTTTAATGACAATGTCATCAAAACAAAATCTAACTGCATGTCTCGTGCTTGCTGACGGATCAGTTTTTTATGGCCACGGTTTTGGCGCGACAGGCACAAAGGTGGCCGAGCTTTGCTTTAACACATCGATCACAGGCTATCAGGAAATAATGACTGATCCCTCATATGCAAATCAAATAGTGACATTTACGTTCCCACATATTGGTAACACTGGAGCTAACCCCGATGATAACGAGGCACCCAATCCACATGCTGCGGGTCTGGTTGTTAAATGGGATCCAACTAATCCATCAAGTTGGCGCACTCAGCATCACCTTTCACCTTGGCTGAAGTCTCGTAATCTTATTGGAATAGGTGGAATTGATACCCGGCGACTAACTCGTATAATTCGTCAAAAAGGCTCGCCACATGTTGCAGTTTGCCACAATCCTCAGGGTATTTTTAATATCAAAAATCTTCTAAAAAAAGCTCAAGCATTTGAAGGTCTGGAGGGCATAGATCTAGCAAAAGGAGTTAGTTGTTCAGAAACTTATAGCTGGTCTGAAAAAAAATGGAATTGGTCAGAGGGTTACGTAAATGAAATTGCGCCAAAGTATAAAGTTGTCGCTATAGATTACGGCGCCAAACATAATATTCTACGCTGCCTAGCATCCGTCGGTTGTGAGGTTATCGTTTTACCATCTAACACCTCCGCAAAGTCTATTTTAGAACTGAAGCCAGATGGAGTATTCTTATCAAATGGTCCAGGCGACCCTGCTGCAACTGGTGCGTATGCCGTGCCAACAATAAAGTCTATATTAAGCCAGTCAGTTCTTCCAATTTTTGGAATTTGCTTGGGCCACCAAATACTAGCCCTGGCCTTAGGAGGAAAAACCATAAAAATGAACCACGGGCACCATGGTGCAAATCATCCAGTCAAAGACTTGGAAAATAATAAGGTTGAAATCACTTCTATGAACCATGGGTTTGCCGTTGATGGTCAGAGCTTGCCCTCTGATGTGATAGAAACGCATATTTCTTTATTTGATGGCTCTAATTGTGGGATTAGGTTGAAAAACCGACCAGTATTTTCTGTTCAGTATCATCCAGAAGCAAGCCCTGGCCCCCAAGATAGTTTTTATTTATTTGAGAGATTTGCTGATGCAATGGAAGCAGCCAAACTGGCATGACCTATTTGAAAAATACTGTGCCGTTTGTAACTAATCTATTATGAAAATACAGAATTTCTCCCACATAAAAACTTGGGTATTTGATCTTGATAACACATTGTACCCACCGGAAGTGCGCCTTTTTGACCAAATAGAAAAGAAAATGCGAAAATTTGTAGCTAATTTTCTAAATGTTAGTCTTTCTGAAGCAGATACATTAAGAGAAAAGTATTGGCGAAGCCACGGCACCACCTTGGCTGGCATGATGGATAATCACTCGATGCCACCGGACGATTTTCTCAAATTTGTACATGACATAGATTTTTCAGTTATTCCCGCGTCGCCATCAATTGCAAGTTTGCTCGCCGCACTGCCTGGTCGAAAAATTGTCTATACAAATGGAACAGAACCTTACGCAAGAAAAGTTTTACAAGCTCGACAACTGGAAAGTGAATTTGAGGCGGTATACGGTATTGAACATGCTAATTACAGGCCCAAACCACTAGCTGAAGCGTTCAAGCAAGTATTCGATCAAGCTAATATCACTCCTAATAACTCAGCAATGTTTGAAGATGACCATCGCAATCTTAAGGTTCCAGCTCGGCTGGGCATGAAAACTGTATTTGTATCACCAGAACTACAAATACCAAACTATGTGGATATAGCTCATCCTAATCTTGAAGTGCTGTTGTCACAAATCGTCACAACCTGCTTTCCAGAGCGCTTAAACGTAATACTTAAAAAAATATGAGAAATAGAGAAAAAATCCTTGTTTCCGGTGGAGGTCTGGCCGGACTTATTGCAGCAGTAGCCTTTGGTGATTCAGGTTATGAGGTACTATGCATTGACCCAACAGATGAGAACAAATTTAAGAAAGTAGATCTGAGGACTACGGCTTATTTGCAGCCCAGCCAATTATTCTTACAAAAGATTGGGGTTTGGCCACTTGTGCAACATAGTTCAACTCCACTTGAAATCATGCGAATTGCCGATATCGCAGGAGAAAAACTGACCGTAAAAGATTTCAATTCATCTGATATCTCTGATGCACCATTTGGTTGGAATGTAAGAAATTTAGATATGCGAGAGGGACTACTAGCTCGAATTAAAGCTCTGCCAAATGTGGTTTTTGAAACAGGGCTTTCAACAGCGTCAACAACTTCACGCAGCACTATGGCCAGAGTAACGCTCAGCAACAGGCGTATCATTGACTGCAAACTGTTGATTGCCGCGGATGGACGTGACAGCCCCATTAGGGAGCAAGCCGGTGTCGCTATGAAGCGTACTGAATTTGACCAATCCGCTTTAAGCTTTTCAGTGACACATGAGTTACCACATAATAATATCTCAACTGAAGTACACAAAGTTGGAGGTCCATTTACACTGGTTCCTCTGCCTGACTTTGAAGGCAAACCCTCCTCTGCCGTAGTTTGGATGGATAAAACTGAAGATATTAACAACATAAAAACCCTATCTCCCACTGCCTTCAACGCTGCAATTACTCAACGCTCAGGAGCGGTGTTAGGAAAATTAACTTCTGTAACTAACTGCGCTAAATGGCCAATCATTAGCCAGCTAGCAGATCATTTTTTTGCAGAACGCACTGCTTTTATTGCCGAAACTGCACATGTGGTCCCCCCTATTGGGGCCCAGGGCTTAAACCTAAGTATAGGTGATATTGAAACGCTTCTAAAGCTGGCTAAATCGTCATCTGATGATATTGGTAGCCTAACAGTATTAAAAAAATACCATAAAATTCGTCGACCAATCGCTCAATCTAGGGTCATAGGGGTTGGATTGCTCAATCGTGCATCTAAAGCCGACGGACCCATTGCAGCTCGTGCGCGTGCATTAGGCCTAAACGCCATTCACAATATAAAACCGCTTCGCCATGCCTTAATGCAACTTGGCATTGGATTACGTTAAATCAAGCACAGCAAGATTTAATCTTAATCTGTGGTATTTCTATTTAAACACCTTCTTAAAGACTTCATGTCTTCCATATAAATAGAGTAATTTAAATTGGCCCTGCGAGCCTTTCTTCACTTAGCAAAACGTTAGCCTCAACGTCACCAACCCCCGGAAGCCCCATAATACGCCGTCGCAACACCCTCTCAAAATCCGAGATGTCCTTGGCAACAACGCGCAGTCGGTAGTCATAAAGGCCCAATACATGCTGTACGGTCTGAACTTCAGGTATTGCGGTAACGGCTCGCTCAAAGTCATCCAGCGAAACCCTACCTTTGGTGGCCAATTTTACACCCAGAAATACCGTAACACCAAAGCCCAGCGCCTCTGCATCAAGATCAATCCGTCGTCCAGCTAACACCCCTGCTTCCTTGAGGCGATTGATACGCCGCCACGTGGCCGGTTGACTCAACCCGAGTTGACGCCCGAGGCCACCCGCTGATTTGCTTGCATCCATACTAAGTTCCCTCAAGATTTCGTAATCTATGTTGTCCCAAGCTCTCATAAAGGCAACTCTTCAGAGGTTTTTAATGTCGCCACATGCATCAAGGCCTCAAGCTCTGCTATGTGTGGCAAGTTTAATATTTCGTTGCGGTACAGTTGCCGATAATCTGACATATCCCTCGCAATTACAGACAAACGTACATCCACCCGTCCCAGAAACGTCTGTATAGCTATCACCTGTCGAACTTTGCGGGCAGCACTTAAGAAATCATCAAAAGCTTTGGGATTAGTTTTATCAAGTGTGAAGCGTAGGCTGACCTCCACCTCATAACCAAGTGCCACCCAGTCAATCACAGCATATTGGCCACGCAAAACTTTATTTTTTGTCAGGCGCGCTAACCTTCGGGCAACTGTTGCCACCTGTGATTGACATCTTTCAGCAACTTCTGACAGAGGCGCCACGGGATCTGATTGCAAAAAGCGTAAAATACGTCGATCAAGAGCATCATGCATGAATTTATCATATAACTTGTTAAAAACGAATACAAACTAATATTAAAACTATTAAAATAAACTAAATAACTCTAATATTAGTAGTTAAATCTGATATCATAATCTTTTAAATTTTGTGAAAGGAAACTAACATGCGTGTTTATTATGATCGCGATTGCGATGTGAACATGATTAAAGATAAAAAAGTTGCTATCTTAGGTTACGGTAGCCAGGGTCATGCCCACGCTCTGAATTTACGCGACAGTGGTGCTAAAAATTTAGTTGTTGCGCTTCGCCAAGGCTCTACATCCACAGCCAAGGCAGAGGGTGAAGGTCTTAAAGTTATGGAGATTGCTGAAGCTGCAGCTTGGTGTGACCTAATCATGTTTACGATGCCAGACGAATTACAAGCTGAAACATACAAAAAGTATGTACATGACAATATTCGTGAAGGTGCAGCGATAGCATTTGCGCATGGTTTAAACGTACACTTTGGGCTAATTGAGCCAAAGGCGGGTGTTGACGTCATTATGATGGCACCGAAGGGTCCTGGACACACTGTACGTGGAGAGTACACCAAAGGCGGCGGCGTTCCATGTCTTGTTGCCGTTGATAATGATGCATCTGGTAAAGCTTTGGAAATTGGCCTGTCTTATTGTTCAGCGATAGGTGGCGGTCGCTCCGGTATCATCGAAACAAACTTTCGAGAAGAATGTGAGACTGATTTATTTGGTGAGCAGGCAGTTCTTTGTGGAGGATTAGTCGAACTAATACGCATGGGGTTTGAAACATTAGTCGAAGCAGGCTACGCGCCAGAAATGGCCTACTTCGAGTGTTTGCACGAGGTAAAATTAATTGTTGACTTGATTTATGAGGGCGGCATCGCAAACATGAACTACTCAATATCCAACACAGCAGAGTACGGTGAATATGTCTCAGGGCCTCGCATTTTACCATATGACGAAACTAAAGCTAAAATGAAGGCAGTCCTTACTGACATTCAAAATGGGAAATTTGTACGTGACTTCATGCTAGAGAATGCAGTTGGTCAGCCATCTTTTAAGGCGACACGAAGGATCAATGACGAGCACCAAATTGAAGCCACTGGCGAAAAACTTCGCGGCATGATGCCTTGGATTTCAGCAGGAAAAATGGTTGATAAAACTAAGAATTAATCTTGTACCAGGCTTTTTTAAATAATAACGCAAGAGGGGCAGATCAATTGATTGGGTCCCTCTTCTTTTAAGAATATCGGAATTAAGAAATGACATCGCCAGGGCTGCTCAATTGGTTTCGCATTAGCTTTATCGCTATAATATGGGGTGGCGCTTTTATGTTTGTACGCATTGCTCTGCGTGATTTTCCACCTCTTACTTTAGCAGCAGGCCGAATTTTAATTGGAGCCATTTCACTTTACGCAATAATGCGTTTGCGAGGTGTGTCATTACCGAGCTTTCGCGACACCCGATTATGGCGCTTTATCTTGTTAATCGCCCTTTTATCTAGCTCGATGCCGTTCGCATTACTTAGTTGGGGCCAGCAACACGTACCTTCAGCTTTTGCAGGTATGACGATGGCAGCTTTACCAATTTTTGTATTGCCACTTGCACATTTTTTTGTGCCAGGGGAACAGATTTACGTCAGAAAAGTAATCGGATTTTCTGTTGGGTTTTTAGGTGCAGTTTTACTGATAGGTACTAGTAACCTAGGTGTTACAGAGGGTGGAATTGAAACCATAGCGCGTGTTGCATGCGTCACCGCAGCTTTTTGCTATGCCTGCGGATCAATAGCAACAAGGCAATGCCCACCAGTCAATGAGCTAGCCCTGTCCACCGGATCTTTGATGGTTGCAGCCCTAATCTTAACCCCCATTGCTCTAATATTTGATGGTCTGCCAAAACAGCCAAGCTTCACTGGTACAATGGCCATTCTATATCTGGGCCTCATACCTACAGCACTAGCGTTTATTATAAAAGTTGCAGTCACCCGAAGCGCTGGTCCATCCTTTATGACACTTACCAACTATCAAGTGCCAGTCTGGTCAGTCGTATTTGGGAGTCTATTTCTTGGAGAAATTCTGCCTGTGACTTTATTTATAGCACTTGGACTTATTCTTCTAGGGTTAGCTATAACTCAAAAAACTATTTTAAGGTCAATTTTTAAAAACGTACCGCACCCCAAAGTTTAAGCGCCTGGACAGTCTCTAAAACATCGTGGGCCCGCACAAATTGAGAGCCTTGCGCCACCGCCGCCAGTGCTACAGCGAGCGATCCAGCCATGCGAGTATTCGCATCCTCAGAACCTGAAATTGTACCAATAAACCGCTTCCGGGAGGCACCTAGCAATATTGGACATCCCAAGCTATGAAATAAAGCTAAACCTCGTAAAAGAACCAGATTATGGTTCTGTGTTTTGCCAAAGCCAATGCCAGGATCAATAACGATATTGGTACGTTTAACACCATGAGAAACGGCAAATTCAATACGTGCTTCTAAATAATCGTACACGTCAAGCAACACATCATCATAATTAGCATTTTGCTGCATTGTTTTTGGATCAGGTGGAGAATGCATAATACAAAGAGGGGCATCTTCTTTTACAACAATATTAACCATATCACTATCAAATGAGAGCCCCGAAACATCATTGATCCAATTTGCACCAGCTTTTAACGCCAAGTCGGCCACTTCTGCTTTGCGTGTATCTATTGACAGGGGCAACGATGAAACATCCCGCAAAGCCTGGACTACTGGGTACGTTCGACGTATTTCTTCGTCAGTTTCAACCAACTTTGCTCCAGGACGAGTACTCTCACCACCAATATCTATAATATCAGCACCATGATTAATCATCATCTTTGCGTGTGTTTTAGCAGCCGAGAGAGTATCAAATTGTCCACCATCAGAAAAACTATCGGGCGTTGTATTCAGAATACCCATAACCTGTGGCCGATGCCTTTGAGGCAAGCCGACATCTCCTCTTTCCACAGTCAATTGATGCAAAAAAGCCTTTGGTATATCTGAAGCAAGGCAAATACTGGGTGCTCTTCCACGCTGCAGAACTTCAACTTTAGTAAACTTACACCATCCACCTGCTAAAACATAATCACCATGTTCTTCAACCAAAGGTCTAATATAATTTTTCATAGGTCTACCACATCTACGCTAGCCTCCCGTGAAATTTCCAAATGCCCAGATGGAGCCTCGCCAACGAACACAACCTCCACAGCTTGAATTTCTTCAGCAAACCACTCGACCAAAACGGCAAGGTCTTTGGTTTCCATTGGTGGGCCATCAACTGCATCCAATACAATCTTTGATGGCGCCCAGACACTGATCTGGTCGTGCCGCATACCCCAATCAAGCTCAGTCTTAGTTCCCACAACAACGCATCTGTCATCAAAGCTAGCCAGAACCCATGCATTTTGTTCAATTGCAAGTAGATCAATCCGACGTTGTACCATTTTGTGCTGCTTAACCTGAGGAGATGTTACGCTTGGTGCCCCTACGCAAATAACAACAGGGCGATCATTAGCCTCAGCTGCAGAAAGCCAATCAAAAAGCCTAGGGCTATTAATGACGGGATTAGCTAAGAAAAGTACAATTGGGTGGGGCGTATCTGCCAAGGTGCGTAGCCCCACATCTGCAGATTTGGATCGCACTATCTCCACCCCTAAATTCCCTGGACCACGATCTATTTTCTCAATTCGAACAAAGACACGCAAAGCTTGGGGCTCAATCAATATGCGAGCAGCCACACGGTCTGCCAAAGTTTCGAGCAGATTAAGGCGCTCTTCAGAAAGCTCACCTTCAATTGCTTCGGTCACACGATCATAAGACAGTATCCTGTCAACATCATCTTCAATCCGAGACTTTACAGGTTGAACCTCAACGACAACATTGCATCGAATACGCTGAGTGTTACCCCTCTCAGTCTGGAAAGCACCTATTTCAACTTCAATAATATGGTCGCGTACCGATATTCGGTCATAGGGCTCCTGCGCACCAGCTTGAGCCCGAGACATCAAATTTCCAAAGGCATTTTCAATATCAGTTGTCATCTTTTTTCTCCCCCCGTCATTATACAATTAGGAGCAGGGCTGAAAGTAATGTTAGTGAATTGCAAATAAAAACTTTTCAGATATGAGTGTTACAATTTTGGCTAAGAAACCGACCTTGATATAACATCCAGTTTATTAAAATAAGATCAGCATACTTGCGCAAGCAACCAGTCTGATCGTTACAATTATTGACGTAAAACACGCAGTTTATATCTAGTCTATAGCAATATTTATTATTATATAAAAAATCTATATGACTAAGTGACCCTATCTAATTTTTCAGATATTGCACATTGTGCCGCAGCAAGGCGCGCGACAGGCACCCTAAATGGTGAGCAAGACACATATGTAAAACCACATTTTCGGAAGAAGGATATTGCTTTAGGATCACCACCATGCTCACCGCAAATTGATAAAATAATTTCTGGACGCGTAGCACGGCCACGTTCTACACCAAGAATAAGCAGTTCACCAACCCCGTCTATATCTAAACGGTGAAACGGATCTTCCTCATAAACACCTTGCTGAACATATGAAGACATAAACCGACCAGCGTCATCACGCGATAGTCCATAAGTCATCTGTGTAAGGTCATTTGTACCAAAGCTTAAAAATTGAGAATGGCTTGCTATTTCTCCAGCACGCAAGGCAGCACGCGGTGTCTCAACCATAACCCCCAGAGAATAGTTAAAACTTTTTCCACGCTCTACTCGTACTGCCGCAGCAGCAGCGTCTATACGCGTTTTTACCAATTCCACTTCGCGGCAGGCAGATACTAAGGGAATCATAATTTCTGGTTCAACGGCAACCCCACTATCAATTGCAGCCTCAAAAATAGCTCGGGCTTGCATGTCGTAAATTTCTGGAACTGTGATGCCTAGCCTTACCCCACGGAGCCCCAACATAGGATTATATTCGGACATCTGCGCCACACGTTCGGTAACTTTTGATAATGGTAAATTGAGAGTTTCCGCCAAATCACGTAACCCTATACGATCAGCTGGCAAAAACTCATGCAGCGGAGGATCTAGCAAACGAATACAAACTGGTTTTCCCTCCATAATCTGGAAAAGTTCAGTGAAATCAGCGCGCTGCATTGGCAGTAAACGTTCAAGTGAAGTGGCACGGTCTACTTCGTTTTCTGCAAAAATCATTTCCCGCATGACTGATAGACGATCTGCCTCAAAGAACATATGCTCGCTCCGACATAATCCGATGCCGTCAGCTTGGAAGTTTTTGGCTGTTTGCGCGTCTCGTGGTGTGTCCGCATTTGCACGAATGCCAATATCACGTAATTCGTCAGCCCAAGTTAAAAGCGTTGTCACTGCATCATCCAAACCTGCCTCCACAGTTTCAACATGTCCAACAAGAACTTCACCTAATGTTCCATCTACCGTGATTATATCTCCCTCACGGAGAATTTGGTTGCCACGCCCCATTACGGTACAATCTTGTCCATTAATACTCATATCTGTTGCACCAACGACACACGGCAGACCAAGCCCCCTACCAATAACTGCCGCATGGCTGGTTACTCCACCCCGTTCTGTCAGAACCGCTACTGCGGCATGCATCCCTCGAATATCTTCAGGTCCAGTTTCACGACGTACTAAAACTGCAGCCTCGTCTCGAGCAGCACAGGCTTGCGCCGCAGAGGCAGTAAACACAATTTTACCAGTTGCGGCACCAGGACTTGCAGAAATACCTTTAGCCAACACACTGCGCTTTGCATCGGGAGCCACTTGCCTATGCAATAGTTCAGATAAGGCTTTTGGATCCACGCGCATGAGCGCCTCTTCGCGGGAAATTACTCCATCATTAGCCAAATTAACCGCTATATGTACAGCGGCGCTAGACGAGCGTATGATTCGTACCGCATCTAATATTACAAGCTTACCATTCTCTATCGTAAATTCGATTTGCATCTCTTCGCGTAGGCGTTGCCGTGCCAGTAGCGAATGTGCCAGCAGCTGTGCGAAAACCTCAGGGCAGGTCTCTTCAAGGGATGGCCCACGTGGATCTTTGCTCAGATAAAGCGATCCAAGCTGTCTATCTAAAGATTCTCGGCCCTGCGATTGTCTCAAATAGCGGCCATGGACTTTTGGAAGTCCAGTGTCAGAAGATGCAAATTGAATTACACCTGAACCACATTCACCACGACCCACTCCAATCGCCATAGCTTGCACAACTAATCCAAGTCCAGCATCCACAGGTGCGCCTTTCGCTTGACGTAAAAGCCGCGCACTTGTTCCCTCCCATGCCCGTGCCATTGAGCGCAAAACGCTTACTAATTGTTCATCAACGCCCTGAGGAAAGGGTTCAGCAGCTTCATCTGCATATATCCTTAAAGCATTCTCTACATCCTTGGTGGTAGGCGATTCAGGGTCTTTGAACGCGTCTGAATCAAGTCGCGCTACATGAGTTGCATATACATTTATAAACCGGAGATAGAGTAATGCTGCTGGCGTTTCGCCTAAAGTCTCAGATAACATTCTAAATTTTTGATCATTCATCCCAATGTTTAAAATGGCCCCAGGACCACCCCAGTCTGGACTGCCAGAAGACGGTCGAACTGATAGCAAAGGGTTTTTATCAAAGTGGGGTAGAACTAAGTCTGGATCAATTGCGTTGCCCGTAGCTATTTCGTAAACCGCTAAAAATGAAAACGCCACAGTAGTGGGGACGGGCATTTCAAGTCGGATCAAGCGTTGTGCACACTTAGCACGTCCACCATAGGCGGCTGAGGTCATAAGAGTGGTATTTGAAATCAGCACAACAGGTGCGTATATCTGATCACTTTCCACGGCTGCATCCTTTTCCAACTATAGCATAGGCACTTGTTCTTTTGGTACAAGAAGGCTGTTATTAGCCCTCCAGTTTGGAGAGATCTGCCACAGAAAGACAGGTGTTTCTGATACGACTTAGTAGGTTCAGGCGGTTGCGCCGGGTCATGGCGCTATCCGCATTAATCTTCACTGTTTCAAAAAATATATCAATTGGGCCGCGTAGTGTGGCAATTACCATCATTGCAGACAAAAAATCCTGTGCTTCAATCGCAGGTTTTATCTGAGCATCGACTTTATCTAACGCAGCAAACAACATTTTTTCAGCATCACTCTCTGCAAATTTTATGTCTGCACCATAGCTATACTCGACGCCATCTTTTTTTTCAGCCTGGCTCAGGATATTATTAGCACGCCTAAACCCTTGAACCAGACTTTCACCATCATCCGTAACCAGCATAGACTGCAAAGCCTGTGCTCGCTTAGCCAGCAACAAAAGGTCGTCGTTGCCAGGCATCGCAATGCACGCATCAATCACGTCATGACGAATGCCCTCGTCCCGAAGGAAGCCTTTCAGCCGATCTTGAAAAAATTCCATTAAATTAGCAGAGCCTGAACCTATATCTACAGGTTTTATAATTCTAGCTAGAGGCAGTGTGAGTTGGTTTGCCATAATTAACCGGATCACTCCAAGCGCTGCACGGCGGAGCGCAAAGGGATCTTTGGAACCTGTTGGCTTTTCATTAATCGCCCAAAACCCTTTAAGCATATCCAACTTATCTGCCAAAGCAATAGCTACTGATACAGGTTCTTTTGGCACATCATCTGACGGTCCCAGTGGCGAATAATGCGCCTCGCAGGCTAAGGCAATATCCGCTCCCATACCCACCTCCAATGCATAATAGCGGCCCATGACTCCTTGAAGTTCAGGGAACTCATACACCATCTCAGAGCTCAGATCCAACTTAGCTACAAGAGCTGCTTTTTCTACGACATCCGCATCGGCCCCCACAATGGGTGCTAATTCTTGGGCCAAAGCAGCAATACGCTTAATTCGATCAGACTGGCTTCCTAATTTATTATGAAAAGTGACGTTCTCCAAAGAGGTTTGCCATTTTCCCATACCAGCGTTAGCCTCACGTAGATCATTTTCCCAAAAAAACTTCGCATCGGCCAAACGCGCTGCAAGTACCTTTTGATTACCTTTAAGGATAGTAGCGCCCTGATCAACAGTTTCTATATTTGCTACAGTCACAAAACATTCAATCTTGCCAGTCTTATTATTGGACACTGAGAAAAATTTTTGATGTTCTTTCATCGACGTTTTCAGTACCTCTGGTGGGAGGTCCAGAAAGTCAGCATCAATCTGGCCCAGCAGAACTACTGGCCACTCAACAAGGCCCGAAACTTCAGCCAAAAGACCTCCGTCTTCAACTACGTTCTGACCTAAGGCAAAGGCTTGGTTAGTTGCCTCCTGCCAGATTATGGCACTGCGCTCATCAGCGCGTAGAATTACTTTGGCACGCTTCAACTTGGTTTCATAATCATCAAACCCAGTTACCATGAATGTATCAGGGGCCATAAAACGATGGCCTCTTGTGGTATTACTCGCCAATATTCCATCAATTTCAACTGGGACTATCTGGGTTTCGGCGTCACTGGATAAAAGGCACAAAATAGATTGCAAAGGTCGCACCCAACGCAAACTACCATTTCCCCAACGCATAGACTTGGGCCAAGGAAAACTTCTAATTGTGGCCTCCAAAACTTCGGCAACAATCTCGCTTGCAGGACGGCCAGGTTTGGTGATCTTGGCAAAGTAGACTTGACCTTTTTTATCGTCTCGAATTTCAAGATCTTTCATTATTAAACCAGCACCACGCAAAAAACCTTGTATAGCCTGTTCCGGCGCACCAACCTTGGGACCCTTACGCTCTTCTTGATTTGTGGGGCTCGACTCACTCAGACCTGCCACAGCCAAGGTTAACCGCCGCGGTGTGTGGAAGGCGGCCGCATCAGTATAGGTGAGCCCAGCGTCAACCATGCCATTAGTAATCAGCTTCTTAAGGCTATCAGCTGCTTGCGCTTGCAAGCCTGCTGGAATTTCTTCCGAAAACAGTTCTATTAGAAGATCAGGCATTATTGATCCCTTTCTGGGCAATTTTCAGAAGCCTGTGAACCATCATAAAGTTTGTCGCCACATTCATTAATTTGATGCCACACAAACCCGCGGCCATCATCATAGACCGCAACAATACGGTCGATCCCAAATTCTAAGTTTGCCTCACTCATATAGGCCGTAGCCAAACCTGATTTCAAATCCTTACCAATTTGGTTTGCGTCAAAGCAGTCAAACCAATTGGGTGCATTACGGGGTTCTGGATTTATAACAGCGGTAAAGTTCTCAGACAGAAACTCAGAGCTTAACGTTGTTTTGAAACAAGCCCGATAGCGGATCGGGCTGCTATTGGCGTCGATCCCATCAAAATCTAAAATAGGTATAATCTCAGGCTGACCAGTTGTAATTGAGGTGAGTGTAACACTTCCCTCCGAAAAGGTCTCATAGTATCCATAAATCTGTGCATAATAGACCCCAATACCGAAGGCAGCAGTAATTCCCAAGATGCCACCACTTACAAATTTTCCATTGACAGCCATCAGACAGCCCCTGCCGCAGCAGTTTTTACAAATGCATCCGCACAATTAGTCGCTAAGGCTCTGACACGGCCAATATAAGCCTGCCGCTCTGTCACAGAGATAACGCCGCGCGCATCGAGAAGGTTAAATATATGACTGGCTTTAATACATTGGTCGTAGGCCGGATGTACCATAATAATATAGACACCCGTTTTTGGATCTATGTTATCTTGCGCTAAGATATTTTTGCATTCCACTTCAGCCTCTTCAAATTGGCGTAGTAGAACCTCCGTGTTGGCTACATCAAAATTCCAACGAGCATATTCTTCTTCAGTTTGCTTAAAAATGTCACGATAAGTAAGGGGGATTGGAGATGAGGGGTCATTGAATGGCATATCCATTACATGATCCACACCTAACACATACATCGCCAAACGTTCCAACCCATAGGTCAACTCACCCGATACTGGAAAACAATCATGGCCACCAACCTGTTGAAAATATGTAAACTGCGACACTTCCATACCATCGCACCAAACCTCCCAACCTAAACCCCATGCTCCTAAAGTGGGGCTTTCCCAGTCATCTTCTACAAAACGGAGATCATGCAATGCCATATCTATACCGATAGATGCCAAGCTTCCCAAATAAAGCTCTTGTAAATTAGGCGGGCTCGGTTTGATCAGTACTTGGTATTGGTAATAATGCTGTAATCGGTTTGGATTCTCCCCATAACGCCCATCCGTCGGCCGCCTAGATGGTTGCACGTAAGCGGCAGCCCATGACTTTGAACCTAAGGCGCGCAATGTGGTAGCTGGGTGGAAAGTCCCAGCGCCCACCTCCATATCGTATGGCTGCAATATCGCACAACCCTGTTCAGCCCAGTAATTTTGAAGGCGCAAAATAATCTCTTGAAATGATTTAGGAGTAGTCATGTGATCCTCGGCCGGTGACATGATGCCTGAATAGGCTCTGCGCTTGTCAGCGTCAATCAATCCACCGACACCAAATCCACACATCTAGGGAAAGTTTATGAAGTCATCTTGATTTGACACCAAAACAAACGAATAACAGTATCAATTATTACAAGGTTAAATACATGCAAAAGTCCATCAAACATATTTTCATTTTTATTTTTGTTATTTGGGGATACTCAGCGATGGGGCAACTCGCCCCTGATCGATATGTTTGGATCCAAATTGAGGCGCAGCCCAATCGCGCAGCTGCAATGGCCCGTATCAAAACCTATAAACAAGAAATTTCTAATGTTGTTGGGTTTGAAATTGAGGGTGGATGGTTTGGAATTGCCCTCGGTCCATACAAATCTGATGCGGCTGATACATTATTAGCTAAATTAAAGAAAAGCGAATTAATTCCCCGTGATAGCTTTGTAGCTCGAGGGGTTACCTACGGCAGACAATTCTACGCACCCCGAAGTAGCATCCCAAAATTAGCAACAGCACAATCATTAACTGAGACCAAAACTGATCTAGAGACTGAGTTAAGTGGGACAGATAATTTAGAACTTACAAAAATATCTGAG
>TARA_B110000093_G_scaffold178073_1_pt1 | contig 19071 bp, 16 predicted proteins | sample TARA_B110000093 | Tara Oceans TARA_B110000093 (sample SAMEA4397390) | marine metagenome | biome: Polar Biome; feature: [MIX] marine epipelagic wind mixed layer (ENVO:01000061); material: water (ENVO:00002006), including particulate matter (ENVO:01000060) such as... | depth 10-100 m | reverse complement strand
GATATTGAGGTACAGGCTGATGTTTCAGAGATGCTTCACTCCCTCTCAAGGGGTGGCGGTATTTCAACGTCTGCTCTTGGGACATTAGCCGAAAAAGAGGTTATTGTTTTTACGCTACCTCGACATTCTGTTGCCGCCAATATGCTCACTATTCCGCGACCTACTGGTCGGCTAAAGCAGGTGTCTGAAGGCGCTCATTTGCCGCCTAGTGATAGGGTACAGTGGGTTTCAGAGCAAACTAAGTGTGTTCTTTGTGAGGTGGATATTTCAAATATCTCACAATCCCATTTAGACCTATTTAATCTTTCTCAGGGCGAGCGACCTGAAACGGCCTCTTTAATGAGTTATAAGCGCTTTGTGACTGGTCCAGAGTTAGTGTGCTTGGATTCTATTTCGGATGTTTTTGTTCGGAACATTTATCTAGCCGATCTGGATACTGGGCGCGACAAAAACTATCCAATGCAGACCGGTCGTGGTTTTCAAGTCTCTTATTCTTACGGACTGTTTATTAAAAATGTATGGATGGCTTCAGTTTACCCAAATAATCGCTTTAATTTCCCATGCGCAGCCTCATCTTGGCTGATGGGGTCTTTACGAGCAAGGGTTCTATCTGATGCTCTCAACATGCAAGAGGCACTTCCGTCTTTCAGCGTTCAGGGAATGTTGTGCGGGCAGATAGTTGCTCATGTTGACTCAGCGGATATGGCAAGGGCTGTCTCCTTGGGTATTTCTGCTGGTTATATCCCTTTCGCTCGAAGCGGACATTACGGGTTGGACAGAAGTAGTGGAACGTTTGCCAGCGCACCCCACCAAATACTGTCTATGTGGGCATCAGTCAATGAGAGCGAAAGATTGTTGGCAGAAGATGCTAACTGCCTTGATAAGTCTCTGGCCTCCGCTGCTTTGCGAAGTAGTGAAGGCTTGACAGTTACACCGGCTGGCGCATGAAGATTAACTGCTCAAAACGATCGAGCAAAAACCTACCGTCACTGATACAAAGGATTTATTAACTAATGTCTTCTCTTGCAAATATCGCCAAAAAATTCAGCCCGGATAGTATTGTAGATGCGGTAGTGGCGTCTTCTTGGATGCTTCTGGATATGCTCTCTAAGAACCCACGGAAGATGATTGATTTAGAGTACACGGCAGATGAGTATACCTTAGGCCTAAAAAACTACAGCATGGTCTCTTTTGTTAACCTTGATGGTCTTTCAGGCTTGATGGAGGGAGATGCCGGAACACTAGAAGGCCACTGGGTCGATTTTTTGGGTAACTGGCTGGGGGATAACTCTCCCCACGAGTTTATTGTCTCTTTTGAATCTGACCCCGAAGGTGTCAATAGCCACCTGAATAAAATGATGGATCCCGTGCGCGCCCAATGCGATCGAATGCGCCTTGATGTGGGAGATCTTATTGATGAAAAGGTTGCCGTTTTAAACAGGTTCTGCCGGCTTGAGAAGAGTACGTTTGTTTTACTCACACAGCGGCACTATGACAGTGCCTTTGAAAATAAACAGATAAGCGCTGAAGAAAAAGAAAAGTCCGATTCATCTGCACGCTCAGTTGACGGCATGCCTGACTCTCCTATCTCTGATTCTATGTTGGACAAGCATGCGCAATTTGTCGACTCGTTCCTTCAGTTCTTACAGGAGCGCAATTACTTTGCTCAAAAAATCGATGTTGAATCGATCACAAGGCATCTAAATGGTGAGCTATTTGGCCATGATGCAGCTCCGGCCTCAGTGGACACCTCTCTTAACCAAACACATCTCCGGGCGCATGACGAGGGCCTATCGGACAACGACGGTCGCGCATTTGTACCGGCAAGCTATGCAGAACAAATATTATCAGGCCCGGTGGATAACGCAGGACAGCGTTATGCCGTGTTTGGCGATAGACTCGTGGCGCCGATAAAAGTGAGTCGATTTCCAGGGCGAGATGTGGCGTTCAATGACTTCATTGCGCGTCTTCAGGATACTGATGTGCCTTATAGGGTGATGTTTAATATTAAATCTGGTGGGCTCAATTACAACAAGATGAATAGCGCATTAGCCACTAATGGCTGGTTCTTGTCTCCATCTAATAATAGACCTATCAAGAACACATTAAGCCAATTACAAGAGTATGTGGAGACCAAGAACGGAGTTGTTGTTGGTGTTTCTATGATGATCTCAACATGGGCAAAATTAAAAAGTCACGTAGAGGTCAGTAACCCCTCTAAAGAAATTATTGATTTTTCTGAGATTCAGTCGCGTGTAGCAACAATACTTGCGCGTGTGAAAATGTGGGGCGGGCTTCGGGCAGATAACGCGCTAATGGATCCTGTCGAAGCTTGCTTGTTCTGTACTTCTGGATTGAAGCAAGGCCACTTTGCCGATGTGACTCCAGTACCGTTGCCAAATTGCGTGACCTTTCTTCCTTTGGACCGTCCTACGATGCCTTGGAAATCAGGGACCCTTTTGTTCCGGTCTCCAGATGGCAAGATAATGCCAATGGAGGTCATGTCCACATTGCAAACCGCTATGCTGACACTGATCTATGGGCCTCCTCGTTATGGGAAGTCTGTGGCAATAGGAGAGTTTAATTTTGACTTCATCATTAAGCCTCGGGCGAGTGGCGAGCTTCCCCTGCTTAAAATGATAGATGTCGGACCGTCAGGGGGTGGAGTTATCAACCTTCTTCATGGGGGCCTTCCTCCTGATCTTGCTCACCAGGCTCAACATAGGACCATTAAGAACACTGAGGCGTATTGCGTTAACAACTTCGACACTTGGCTTTGTGAGAGGTATCCAGTCAGTAGCCAAAAAACATTTCTATTGAATTTTCTCGTGTCGGTTTGCTCCTCCATGCGGTCCTATCCAAGCTTGCAAGGTATGCTTAATATGGCTGTTGACGAGGTTTATGAGCAGACATCAGATGAAGGTCACAATCCAGATTGTAAGCGATATAAGCGAGGCTTGTCTCCCGTCCTTGATGATATGATTTCCCGCGCTAACTTTAGTGTTACGGACGGGGAAACCACTATCTGGAGTTTGGTTGACCGGTTTTTTGATGCTGGAATGATTTCCGAAGCAATTTTGGCGCAGCGATATGCCGTACCGACGCTTCAGGATTTAGCTACAATTTTTTCTAATGAGGGTATTCGTAATGCTTATCCAGAAAACGTTGGGACTACAAATCAGCCGGCAACCTCAATGGTGGCAAGAGCGGTGCGGGAAGCTATTGGAGCGTTCCCACTCATATCGGGCGTTACTCAATTAGATGCTAGCGAAGCCCGCGTATGCGTTTTCGACGTTAAGGAGATCATCAAGACCCCATCAGGCCCTGATGATTTTGTAACTTTGCAGCAAAATGCGATTTGCTATTTAACGATGATGAATGCATTGCTTCGCGATTTCTTCTTCGATGAAGCGTCAGTTTCTGAGGTGAAGTCTGACCGAGCCAGAGATTATCACTTACAGCGTGCCAGAGCATTGACTGCTACTGAAAAGATGGTGGTCTTTGATGAAAAGCACGTCTTAAAGGGTGCTCCAGGGGCGGATGAGCAATTGGACTACATTATTGCTACTGGGCCTAAACTAAAAATTGGCGTATTAATTGGCTCCCAGGTTCTTGATGATGCGTCACAAAAGTCGAAAGAGCTTGCTACCAGTGTTGTTTTTTGTGGGGCAGGGGAAGGCGACGGGGTTTCTAGGGCCGCATCAACCTTCAGCATTAGTCCGAGATGCCAGGGCATACTTAAACGAATTTTAGCGCCGAGCTCCAAAGGAGCAGAGATGCTAATGAAAAATAGAACGCGTGAAAAGAACGATCAGTACCAGCATCTTTTTCTTAGCCTGGGATCTAACATGCTTTGGGCTATGGCAAGTGAGTCCGAGGACCGGTATGTGAGAGACGCTGTATACCGAAGAGTTTCGGCCAAGGTGGGTCGTAGTAAGCTTTCTAAGGCCTTCCCTGGGGGTTCCGTGAAGTCTCGGCTAACCGCTATATTGGAGACGTTTGAGGGTGGTTTGTCTGACGAGAGGGGGCAAGAAATACTTGATGGTTTGGTTGATGAGGTTTGCGCTCAACGATAAAGGTTTCTCGATATATTGATGCTTAGCATTCGGCAACTGGCCGAAAGTATACTTTCTTATGTCTTGTATATGATATATGGTATCATTTGGTTTTTGACGAGAGAGAGAGGGCAAGGAATTATTAGCTTTGGCTGGTGAGGTTTGCGCTCAACGATAAAGGTTTCTCGATACATTGATGATTAGCGTTCGGCAACTAGCCGAAAGTATACTTTCTTATGTATAGTAAATGTTGTACGTTGGTATGAAATTGCGAATGCGAATGACAATTAGTAGCGGCAGCGTTTGTATTCGCAATTAGAAATTTTATAGGACGGCTATTAAAAGGAATTTTTAAATGATTATTATGAATTTTGCTGTGGCTAACGAGACGAATGTAGTGCATGTAGCGGGGGCATTAATTGAGGCTCCATGTACGGAGCTTTTTTATGAGGACAACAATGGCTCAACGGATGTGGTTATGGTATACCTTGATGAGCAAGGGATAGAGGTTGAAGCCCTGTTATTCCATGATGTTCCTCATTCGATAAAGGAGATGGCAGAAAGTGGCGATTCTCTTAACTTTTTGGATGAAGAGACAAAGGTCGCGATTGCTCTTGTAGCGAAGAAAAGCTACCGATGGCCTGCTGATGCTAAATCGCTATCCGATGCTACTTTAATGGTTTGACCAAAAGTTGCTTAATACTCAATAAATCTTTTTCGCACAGATGTGGGCTGATTCTCATTTGTATTAGTGAATAATTGCGCTACATTGGGGTGACAGTTATCGAGCATGCCTTTAGGGGTCTGCAACAATATAAGGGATCTAATAATGTCAGACACGTTTACACTTTACGGACCTCTGGAATCTATTTCCATCTCGAAGGGCGGTAATGTATCTTTGGTTGGGCAGGTTGACTTGGAGGCAGCTTTACGCAAAAACTATCCAGGTTGTGAAATTATTGATAACCGGAAAACTCCGAGCTTGGGTTTGATAATCGAGTTGTCCGCTCAGGGCTCGCCACGAGCTCGTGCAGACTCGCAGAACGACTTCTCCCCAGAAATGTAGTGATCGTCTCACAGGGCACCTCATCGTGGCGCTAGCTAATCAATAAGAGGGTTTTTGCCCGAAGTAACACCTGAGCCCTACCTACCACCCCCAGTTTTTTGGCTATTTCAGCTATATGGTATTTGACTCCCGCTTCGCTCATTTCCATTATTTTCCCAATTTCCCAGTTTGTTTTCCCAGCAGCTGCCCATTTCAGAACAGTTCTTTGGGTCTCGCTTACCCCGGTCTGCTTCATAAATGTCGGCTTATTAATGGTCCTGTTGATGTGCGGTAATAGTGTTCTGATTATTTCCTCGTTTTCTGAGGTAACAGCACCAGGATATACAGCTATCGCCGTAATGCAACCGATTGGGGCCTGTGGCGTTGGTAGTGAGCCGAGCGTCCAGCCATGAGTTAACTTCTCTATTTTGGCTCTTTTTAAAAAAGCTTCGCTACCTGTATTGTATTTTGTGTTTTCAAAGCAGGCCGTCCAATTAACAAGGCCACCTCTTTGGGCTTTTAACGCACGAGCTACTGGGTCGACCATGTGATACGACTTCGCCACGTATTCCTCTGCCCACCCAGCGCTGTCAAATCTCCCGAACGGAATTATTTTTCCGCCCCGTGCGTTCAGTGTCTCGTGAGTTGTTGTTAGCATCATGCCTGTGGCACCTATTGCGAGGATAAGTTTTTCGTAGATTAACGACATTTTTTCAACGCTGTCACATGCAAGCGCGTCATTCATTATTTCTATGGCAAGGTTAACCTTGGATAGGCGAGCTTTCATCTTGCAGCCCCCTGCTGTTCGGCCCTAATATTCAAATTAGAGCCAGAGCCAGAGCCATAACCACACCACCAGAGCATATATTGGTCTTGGATACCCATAAATCTCACCATTTCTATTATTAATCTTAAATACGGAGTCAATCATATTGGTTAAACCCCTAAAAAACTAGCTAATAAGTGACATCTTAAACACTATATGTCACTTATTAGCTCATCCTAAAGGTATAATTTATTAACGCTGATAGACTCTCGCAATTGATGTAGTACCCCGATAACACTATTGGTAAAGGGATACTACGTTACTTACTTTTCACTCTATTCTCGCAGAATATGATGATAGAATTACGACAAGCTGCCGCCTGAAACTATTATACTTTTCAAGATACTATCGCCTACATATATGAAAATATTTTCTGTATGACGGGAGACTTTCCGACTCCGTCTTCAGCTTTTAATTCGTCCAACTGCAGAACGGATGGTGATTTGGCTGGATATCTTTTTTTCCGGCGGCGAGGGTCGATGAAAATTTAACTGCGGAAGCTGTTTACTGGAATCCCACTCGAACAAAATAGGCATAGATGCCTGCCTTATAGATCTTTGCTCCACCCCCTTTCCCCATTGATACGTTACCCGCAGTGTGGGGTGATTTTTAACTTGGATCTTTTTTAGCTCGCTACCAGGCAGCCCTTGTATATGGTTTATCTGAGACTGAATTCGATCAGACCCACTTGCACCATCCAGCTGCATAAGCTGCTTTATTACCTCAGACTTGGGCGTAGTTGTTATTGACTCGGGTTGAGACATCCAATGCCATGTTATTGCCTCTGGATATTGGTCGGCGATGGGTATCAACCTTGTAGCTTGTTTCTGGCAAATATTCGATAGTTCGGTAAACCTTAATGGCTTTCGAGCATCGGAGAAAGCCTCTGGCACCGTTGTTTTATAAAACGACTTGCGCTTGCCTACGTTCATTGACGATAGTGTTTTGAATAATTCTGCAAACGCCTTTTTTTCAGCATTGAGTTTCTTTGCTAAGTCAATACTATGGATAGAGCACCCAATAGCTCCAGGATATTTTATGGTGGTTTTTGGGTCTTGCCCTGGTTGATAGATAAAGTGTGTAAATGATCTTTGAAGAAGGCGTAAGCTATCTTTAGATGGCCCTGAGTCCGCACATAAAGCGCCTGTAGCGTCATCATCCATACTTCGGGACAACTTATTACCATAGGATAGGAGTCTCTTATAACTAGCTTCAAGCTCCATGACTGTTTCGATAATATCGTTTTCCACGCTAGGCCTCCTACTTAGCCGTTCGCTTACTTGGTCCACGAAAGTGCGCTTTCCTGGTCTTGGTGATAGGCACTACAGGCCAGTCCTCTGTTCTAAAGATCTCTTTGTCCTCCATCCCTCTGGACATGGCCTCCTCATTAACGATATCAATATATTTCGCCATGAATCCAGGGTCTTTTTTGCAGCCCTCAGCAATGTAGTATCCCAGCCTTAGCGTGAAGGAATTACTGCTTTGGGTAGCCAGCATGTTTACCCAGTTATTCCCTCCAACACCCATCAGCACTGTCGCTGTATAGGGGCTCGTTATCCCGTGCTTCTTGAATTCTTTAAAAATAGCTTCAGGTAAGAGAGAGGGTACCGTAAAGGGTATTTTTTTGAACGGGATTGTTAGCAGGCATCTAGTGATAAGCGCGGCATTTGGGGGTAGCTGGAGGGGAACATCATATTCTTTGGTCAGCTGTATCATTCTGTGTTGAGTCACGCCGTAGATGTAGCTAAGGTCAATGTAGGTGCTCTCCCTGAGCGTTCCTCGGTCTTCCTTTAGTCCCCGGATTGTTTCGCTTGTAATTGCCTTACTGGTATCCTTGGGGGTATCAAATTTTGGGGGTTTACCTGGGAAGTTTCTTGCCCATGTTCCTTTCTTCCATATCTGATCAGGGGTAAGCCCGCGAGTTGACGCCTCAAGCTCAACCAGCTTACGGATAGTATCCAAGCCACCCCCGTTTTCGATGATGGCCATATACATTCTAGCTAGATTAGAGGATGTTGGGCTCAGTTTTGAACCGTTGATTGCTTTGTAGTACCACGTTTTTTGCTGTCCTAACATAATAGAAGCGGAATCCCCCAAACTTATCCCAGTATGCTCTGACACAAAGTCAGTAAAGTCTTTCATGCCGATGGCCGGCTTTACAGGCGATAGCTCCGGATATTTCAAAAGCAGACGAATGAGCAGCGAGTAGGGTGGGGAAAGCTGCTGGTCTTCTTTGTCAGGCTGGCTTAAAGATGAGAGCGTTTGGCCTGAAATTCCCGTTGCTATAACGGCTGCTCCCTGTGTTAGGCGCAGCGTGGCTAGGACCTCGGGTATATGACTACCCTTTATTTTCTCAGCACCTGTGGTAGTGGACATGCTTTTTATCCTGTTTGTTTTTTCTCGGTTTTAAAGGCCCGAACGACCGCACCTAGTCTAATGAGATAGGTATTCACCTTTGCACTCTAATTATGCTATAGTCTATCTATCGGCGCAATGGATTATTATGCTATCCGTTCACAAAAGAGCTGCTGATCCATTTGATACCATAATAAAAAAAGTAAATCTTTTGTAACTTTGCACAGCGAGAGGCTAGATGACGACTAAAGTAAGCATGGTAAAGCTCAGGACTTTTTCTCACCCTGTTGATAATAATGATGCTAGTGCGCCGACAGTGCCATTGAACATCAGTCATATCTTGACTGGCATGAAGTTCCCTCACAATGCGTTAAGCGCCCTTTATGGACATAATAACGGCTCTTCTATAGGCAGTACCGCAATCCGCATGGCACGGGCGCAGGGGTTTTCTTGCCGCTCTTTTGACCTATTTATTACGAATACGAACTGGACTATCCAGACTATAGGGCTGGCGGCCGGCCCAAATTCACCCGCTTTGGCAGAAATGAACGTCCTGACCCTTAACCGTTGTAGAAAAGACGTGCGGCACATCGTCTTCGGTTGCTGGGAGGCTTTCATCGGTCAGCAAACTTGTACGCCAGAGGAGTGGACGGTGTTGAAGGCTGAGGATCCTATCTTCGCGACAACCCGACCAGATTTCATTGGCTTTTTGCATTCCCAGCCACAATTTAAACATCTGGACGCCATCACTTACCGGGTGAACACAGGTACTGAAATTATTTCAATGGCGTCGGTATTCTCGAGGGATTGCATCGATAGTGAAAGTGTAAAAATAGGATTTGGTCCACGGGCCGACACTCCACTTATTCCCAAGTTTTAACCATATAGCTTACGATTGAGCAACTATTCCTTAATCACTCTGATTATCCTATAATACATATTCATCAGAAAATATAGGTAATATCGGTGCCCTCTACTATTAACTTTGCCCTCCAAATATTGAGCTATTCTGGCGATTCAGCGCAAGGCATTAGATTGTCTGATGGGGCCTCAGTTACCGTGAAACTGGCTGCCTCAACGGGCTCAGGTATTGACCGGCGGCGCAGCATTGCGTCACTCCAACAAGGAAATGGTAACCAGGTCAAGATTGGCGGCATCATCAGTGTTGAGCGCTGGCATCAAGAGGGCGGTGATCCATCGACTTATTATGCCGGCTACATTCATCGGCTTAGTGCGACTTCAGAGAACTTTGATCAACGCGCCCTGGTCGATGTCATGGCTAAACCTTCAGCGCCGTATGGAGGTGGCGCCGGCCCGATGAGGGCCTATATCGATATCTTGAATAGAGGCGTAACTTGTACGATGGGTCGCGCCAAGGAGGCTATCCTTTGGGCATATACGCAGAACGACTACACACTAGGGAATCCTTTTGTGCTTATCCGGGACGCGTCTCAAAAACAACAATGCCTCCAGCTACCCGTCTGCCACAAGATAAAAGATGATGGTGTTTGGGTGATCCCGTCTGAATCAGATATTCTCCGAAGCTTGTTGGCGGACCCTTACAAAAAGTTCTCTAGACTACTGGATAAAATCAAAAACCGCACTGAGGAGCTCGAAATTGTCCCAGGCTTTCGCGCTCAAGTGAGTTCAGCGCTCGCGCAAGATCCCCGATACATTTCACTGCAAGCAAAGTTATATAGTGTTAAGTCGCCTGACGGAACTGATGCTGCAAATTATCGAAGCTCGATGCTTTCATTCAACAAACACACGAGCCTAGGTTCCAAAGATTACTACGTTGCGTATTTGTGCCCCACACTTCGAGATAGTGGTTCACTAAACCTTGCCGGCCGTATTCCTTCGGGCGGCACCCCCCCCAATAACAACTAATTAAGGAATTTTCGCCGTCATTGGCAACTTTTCCTTAAAGCGGCATTGCAACACACAGGTATGGATGATAGTATAATTTTATTGAACTGGATGTGTGAGAGAAAATGCTTAAAATTGGGCTAGTCTTTGTTGTCGTATCATTTCTCACTGGGTGTGCCTCAACCGCAGCGGTCCCTGTTGCTACTGCTCCCGATCCAGGGTTGGTTGCGCTGATATCGGTCGCGGAGGATGTTGCTCGCAGCAATCGTGAGGCTAACGCGCTTCGCTCTGCGGGTAATAACGACTCGCTGGCGGTGCAGTATGACTTTGCTATATCCGGCCTACCTGATATTTGGACCACAGAGATTTCTTTGCTTGACGACTGGAACGGGAGCCTATCGGGGTTTCTTTTGGTGGTTTCGCGTATGGGCGGGTTAGATGATCCCATTATGCTTGGTAGTAGACCTCCCGCACCCATACTTATAGATATACCACGGGGTAGACGAACCCTTGTAGATTTTTTAGCTGATGCCGGTTTTCAAGGTGGGCCAAACGTTACTGTTAGCCCGTTATTGAAGCAAAACCGCGTCCAAATATTATTTAAAGCAGACTGAGGAGAGGGCACTACGTGACCACTGATAATACCCGAGAGTTCAAACGGACATTAAGACTTTTGGAGCAAAGTGATGATGCTTTGTTGCAGGAAGAGATGACTTTGGAGACTGCGCTTGTCAAATTCTTGCGTACCAAGAGTAGCCACGCTTTATCAGAATTTTTGAGGGGGGCTGTGACTGATCGCTTTGTCAAAGAGTCACTGGCATTGGTTGCCAACAAGTCGACGGACGTTCAACCGCTAGAGCCTGCCGTTCAGTCATACATCAATAATAATTTTTCTAATGGGGGTGCTTCATGATTAATACTCGCAAGCTAGGTGTGCTTACTTTTCTTTTTGCGTGCTCTTCCGTTTATGCTGATTTTTCAGTTGATGAGATCGCGTTGGCGGCAATTGTCCAGAAGACTAAGGACGCAGAATTGGCTGCCAAAATGGTAGCAGAGGATGAGGCTAAGGCGAGCGCATATGCGATTCGTTTATCTGAGAACCCTTATCTTGAGGATGTCGTTCTTTTTGATAGCGCTTACACCACGGTCTCAGAGAGGGGCGTGGGCATGTTCCATTTGTCTGGTACAGCAGAAGACCTCTCTTTACTATCTGTTATAGAGCGTATCTTGCCTCCCGGATTTAAGTTAGTTGCTTCGGGGGAGCACATCTTAGTTGAGCCTACTGTTAGTTGGGAGGATGGAGAATTGTTGGGCGCTGTATTGGAGCGTACCGGCTTAGATCACTTGCTGGAATTTGTCATTGATTGGGATGATCGCGTACTGGCTATCAGGAAGGCTGACAACGCTAACCACACTGTTTTATTTGACGGGCGCTACTCGCCTGTCTACCAGATCGGCTCAGGAGCTCACTTTGTTGATGGCGGTAGTGAAACCGTTAATTTGACGCTCGCGCTAGATGCGATCATGCCCGATAACTTTAAGGTCGTCAGTGTGAACCCAGATGTTCTGGTTAACGCGACTGTCAAGTGGAGTCACGATGAGAGTCTTGTGTCTGTTCTAGAGAGAGCTGGCCTTGATAATATTTTAAGTTTCGATCTTGATTGGGATAAAAACCTTGTTATTGTTAGGGGCGGCAAGGCGTTTAGTCCGCACCAGGTTGTAGCGTCACAGTTTGTGACTCGCTCATTCTTTGTTCCTTTTCCTTCAGGTAAGGTCGCTAAGCCATCGGACCCCGGTCCGCTGTTATCAGCTGCCAAGGTTATCTTGGAGAACAGAGGAAAGATTGGCTCGATAAAGGTCACGGGCATCAGCAAGTCAAAGCATGATAATGCAGATGATAAGTTGCTTGAGTCATACGCTGATAAGCGCTCTGAGGCGGTTTTTCAAAAGCTTGCTCAGCTTGGTGCGCCTGAGGAGCTGATGGTTACAGAGAGTGATTTTGTGAGAGGTTTTGTAAAGAACGTCTCTGGTGCGCTCATACAGGTGGTTGGTCAATCACCAAAAGTTCTGTCCTATAGCTCAACCGAAGCTAACAAGCCTATGCCTAATTGCGGAAATCTGTCCGTTGCAAGAGCAAGTCTACGGTTCAATATCGATAAGGCTATTCGCGATTGCGGCTTTACCGTTGGGGGTTGGGATTTTGGCGATCAAAATACAGTGTCTGACTGGTTAGTTGAACGTCCGTACAAAATTATTGTGGGTCGCACTGTTGATGATGTCTTGGCGCACATAAGTGCTACTTACGGCATTAGTTCAAGTAAGGAAGGCAGTCTGGTCAATTTCTTTGAAACCACTGAGGGGCAGTAACCATGCGTATTAAACCTAGATTTATGTCGCAAGTGTTAGGCCTTAGCTGCCTTATCTTGCTAGCCGGATGCTCTAGCGTCGAGAGGCCTACAATGTCTGTTGAGGAGGGCTCTAGAGAAGATCAGGCCGAGGTGGGCAGGTTATTTACTGTCAAGCCTGAGGCTAACAAAAAGGCTGCGTTAAAGCCTCTTAGCTTTCCTCGTGAAGCGGCTTTTCTTTCATACCCGAATGATGCTGTCTATTCCAATATGACCGCAAAAGATGCTTTCTCTGAGCTTGTTGGAAACCATCCTGTGCAGTTCAACCTGAAAAGCAGTGAGAATCCCAAGGTGTTTAGTTTGCTGAATGCCCCCACGGTAAAAAGTCACCTAGATTCGATCATGGTTCAGGCCGACTGGACGTACAAATTTGTCAGTGGTGTCTTTGTGGTCACTGACGTTGAGACGCGCCGATTTAAGTTAGATGTGACCCCCGGTACTCGCAAATACACCTTGCTTGTAGATTCTCTTTCAAAGGGAGCGGATTCTGCAAATACACTGACTGGCGGTGATGATCCGTATGATCTCCTTGCTGACTCTATGGAGACTATTGGGTTTTCATCCTCTGAGGATGCCGTTGCTAATGCGAAGGACTCTGGTGAGTCATCTGAGCTACAGGCTAAGTTCTCTATTATGCCCGCTGCCGGTCTAATGATAGTCTCAGCACGCCCCAACCTTGTTCGCAAAGCTGAGGAGCTTGTCCACTGGTTTAACACTGGTCATACCGCACGGGCAACTGTTGAAATTGCTCTTTATGAGCTTGATTTTACGCGCAGCACGGATCGCTCCTTAGATCTTAGTTTGTTGTCTTCAGCGGCAATGGATACAGCCCTTAATATTACTTCTCCGGCAATCTCAAATGTATCTGTAGGTTCCGCAGGTTTCTCAATGGATTTAACCGATGAGGCAGATCGCCTTTATGGGTCAGCCGCTATTGTTAAGTGGCTTCGGTCGCACGGTAGTGTCAGTAAAGTGATTCAGACGCGAAAAGAGCTGATTAACAACGAAGTTCAGACCATTGAGAAGCGTAATAACAACCCTTTCATTGAGAAGGTTTCCCAATCTACCCAGTCAGCGGGTGCGACGACATCTACTGCACCAGAGGTGATATTTGGGAACGAAGATGAAGGTCACTCTATGCATGTACTGCCAACCATTAATACGGACACTGGCCGAGTAACCTTGCGTTTAAATTATTCAACAGGATTGCTTCGCGGTAAAAAAGATTACTCCTTTGGTGATGGTGCCCTTGAGGGGGAGAACATCCTTACTAGCAAAAAGAGTGAGGTTATTACGATGAGCTTGCGCGATGGTGAGGCGAGAATCATTAGTAGTGCGGCCATTACAGATCGCCGTTCTGCACGCGGATCTACCCCCTTACTCCCGATGGTGGGTGATAGTTTACAAGAGACTGAGTCGAACAAAGAGTACGTTCTCTATGTCTCTGTGGTTATCGAAAAGGACTAGTTTAGATGATTTCTAAAGACACCTATAACGGCACAAAGTGCGTCATTGCTTTAAACAGCAAGATGATTACAGCGGATGGTGATTCAAGGCTTGCGCGTGGTAATGGGCTTCTTCGTTCAGCTAAGCGTAATGCCTGTGATTTTGCTCTTGATGCCCGTGATCTTGCCCCTGAGGGAGAAGACTATGATGGTTTGTATCTTATAAACGACGGTGGTGGTGTCGATCTATCACTCCAGATTAGACGGTGTCCTTGGTTTGCTGCTCTTGTTTCCTCGCCAGAGGGTGAGGATGGATGCTTAATTGTCTTTCCGTTAGACACCAAGGTTTATCTCGCTTTTGTTGGTAGTGATGGTGATATTACCTCCGATATGGTCGTCACCAATATGGTGTATAAAAAAATAGTGGTTGGCTATATGGAGGAATCACCTGGCTGTGCCATTTATCGTGTTCCCTCCTTAGGAAAGGCGGGTAAGGCTGCAAATGCTATTGAGCTTGGGGGTGTGGGTCAGGGTTATTTTGATCTTGACGGCACTTCTGGGTTGGATGTTTTTGATAAAACATACCGCTTAACTAGCCTAACTTTCTTAATGGTCAAGGCCGGTTATTGGCATCCTGTTTATTTCAAGATTATTGCTTTTGGTGTGGCTTGTTTGCTTGCCACAAACTATTACTTAGAGCGCCAGGTTGAGATCAATGCGTCGCTAAAGCGGGCGGCTGAAAGAACGAAGCAAGAGCAAATTAACCTTTTCAGCGATCATATTGAGTGGGGTGGAAGCGAAAAAATAAGTGCGTATGCCAAGGCTTATTCTGATCTTATTACAGAGAAGGTCCAAAGAGATGCGCTAGTGAACCTTTCCTTGGAGGGTACCCTTTTGTTAGCGGAGGGTCTTATGAGCGTGAGTGGTGGTGATGGCGTTCCTGCGCAGTCACTCTATCCTGACAATGCCTATCGTTATGCACAAAACAATCCAAAAGTTACGCTCATTACGGGAACATCAAGAGATGGTTGGAGCCTGACGTTTAAAACGGATCTAGCGGCTGACAAACGTGCGGCCTCCGGATGGGATGAGCGCGAGACTAAGCGTCGGCTTATTGGCATTGCTAGAAACACTTTTGCTGAGTTAACGATGATTGGTGAGGCTGTCTTATCAACGTCCCCCAATATTTATGAACTGCGATTCTCGCTTAAATTACAAAATAGCGACCCTGCTCGAATGGTGCGTATCGCCGAGTATTTTAAGGGTATGCCGATTAGCGTGGAGCGCATTAAATGTGACTTTGCTGATATCAATAAACCTGTTGCCTGTCTGATTGTTGGACAAGCGGCTTACTTGCTATAAAAAGGATTTATGTATGAAAAAGCCTCTGTTTTTACTATTTCTTGCGGCTTCAGTTGCCTCAGTTGCCTCTGCTCAAGAAGATGTGGTGCTTGAAGAGTTCCAGACTATCGAGCCTTTGATTAAGGAAATTGATTCTTCTGCTGATGAGTTGCGAAGTGCGAATATACAGGAAACGCAAATGCTAGAGTCGGTGATGTCTAGGGCTGAAGCTCTAGAGGCGCTGGTGGATAAATACCCTAGTATCAAGCACATTTTAAACGATGATGATGCCTATGAGCGTAATCTAAAGCAGACCTTATCCTCGCTGTATGAGGAAAAAGAGATCCGCAGGAAAGAGGCAAAGGAAGAACTTAAGGCCACACAGGCAGCGCTGAATAGGTCTTCGGTGCCCAGCTTTGCTCAAGATTTTCCTCCCGGTGCAATCATTTCTGATCAAGGGGATTTCCCTCAAGAGCCGACCTTTGGGGTGGATCAGCCTTTTTCACAGCCACCGGGCCTTGGTGGTCCAAATGGTGCTCCAAATGCCGCTCAGCAAGAGTGGTCGCAACCTAATATGGTGCCTTCACCTGTAAAGCCTAAGCCGAAAAAAGAAAAATCAAAGCCTTTAACCAGTAACCTTATTGTGTATGCAAGCATGGGGGCTGCAGGCCCTGACGGCAGGCTGGTCACGCCCGTAAGAGCTATTGTCGATAACGGCGGGATTCTCACCAAATCGCTTAAAATTGGACAGTCCTTCGAGTACTCGGGAAACTCCTTTGTCTTGGTCGGGGTGACTAAGAAAGATGACGAAAATCTGACCGTGACCTTCAGAGTTAAAGGTCGATTGGTTAATTTCACCTATCCATTGGCTCAGAGAGGCGTTTAACAAGTATGTCTAACCTGTCTCTCAGTAATGGTCCTGCTGATGGCGTTGAGGAGATCACGACGTTTGTCGCTGAGTCTCAGGGTGCTGATGATCTGACGGTGGCGTCAAAGGCTTTAATTATCTCTGAATCAAGAGAGCTTGTGCCTGCCAATTCAGACATGTTTCCTCTGGTCCATGTTATTGGTGCAGGTAAGGGTATGGTGCGTTACGCAGCAAAAGCGATGGTGCCTTTTGTGGTAGCCCCCTCAACGGTTCTTTGCGCTCACAAGGAAATTACAGCCATCCTTGCTCAGAAATCTAAACAGGTTAAGGCGCTGTGCTATATGGACGGCTCCATTCAGTATGAGAAGACCGCTAGGGGTAGTATAAAAACCAAAGCAGCGCTCAATGAAATTGCCACTGTTCTTGAGCAGGTATTAGGTCTCCGCAAACAAGGTAGAGTAGCAAAACGCATCCCATTGCCGACTCTGGATTTTGAGAGGTTGGTGAGAGAAATGGCGGGTGGCGAGGTTAAAGCTGCGCCGAAAATCAAGAAGCGCTCGGAACTAGGGTCGCGTTGGGTACGGCTTTCAAGCGCACTTATCGAGCAGGCCATTGAACAAAAATCAAGTGATCTGTTTATTGATCTTAGGGAAGATGAGAATATTACACATATTTCGTATAAAACCTTTGGCATTACCGGTAGAGATACCGCTACTCCGCTAAGTTGGGATGAAGGTAAGCGAATTGTTACCGCAATTTGGGCGCTGGAAGACAAGAAGGAGTGGGCATTAAACGGTGCGTGTGATGTGACCGTTTCTTATATAGCGGATGATGGTAGGGTTTTCAGGCTACGTGGATCATCAATGGAAGAAGATGGTCGAGATGGGAAAACAGGCCATTCTATATCCATTCGTTTGCGAGACACCGCTGAAATCATTGCCTTGAGTAAGGCAGGTTACACAGAACAGCAGATTGAGGATATTTACTTGATGGCCGATGCGCCAGGGGGTTTATCTTTATTCTCAGGCCCGACAGATTCTGGAAAATCATCTAGTCTCACCTCAATGATTCACCACATGCCACGCAACATGCGAAAAATTGAGATTGCCGACCCCGTTGAAATTTATACGGATTACGCCACTCATGTGGATATTAGTAAAATGGATGCTGAAGCCTTCAGTGATACGCTTAGCGCACTTGTCCGTCAAAATCCCGATTTCCTTGCGCTCGGAGAGATCCGTGATGTTGAGACTGGTAAGGCTGCCACATCTATGGCACTCCAAGGAAAGCGCGTTTGGTCAACCATCCATGCCAATTCATGTGGATCGGTTCCCTCACGGTTAGAGCAGTTTGGGTTAAGCCTTAATGATATTGGCTTTAAAGATTTCTTTACCGGTGTGATCAATCAAAATTTGGTCCCCGTACTCTGTAAGCATTGTGCTTTAAAGGAGCACCCTGATAAGGCGCTGAACGATAAGTATCTTAAGATTTTTGCCTCTAAAAACCTTCGTTACCAAAATGAGAGCGGATGTAACAAATGCCGCAACGGTATGAAAGGGCAGACGTTAGTGGCAGAGGTATACCCGTTGGTGCGATCTGGCGATCTGGCTTATGAGTACATTCGCACATCAAACTGGAGTGCTCTGCGTCTTCATATGGAAGATGTCATTAAGATTGAGACAAAGCATCAGGTTGCGGCCTCACGCATTAGGGAGGGGACACTTGATCCTCACCTAACCGCCAGACGAATAGGCTTCTTTGACCCCGCAACGCCTGACAAGTGGAGGGGCGAGTAATGTCTAATGGATCCTTCCTCGATCGATTAGCGCGGGGCTATAAAACGTCTGTTGCCTATACCGCTAAGAATAGGGGTACGCTGTACCGCGTTCTGGCTATTCAAATTGAATCTGGGCAACCTCAGAAAGTGGCTCTCGCTGCGGCGCTTCAGCTAGGTGGAAGCCATGTAGACCCTGTTAAACGCGCTTATGGCCAAATGTCAGAAGGCAATACGCTAGGGGAGGCACTACTAGAGGGCGGCTATGTTCCTGTCACTGATGCACGGGCAATTGGGTTTGCCGAGTCTGCAGGTGATGAAATATTGGTCTCTACCTTGCGAAGTCTTGGGGGTGATCGTCCGTTACCTTCCCTTTTGGCCGATGTGATAATGCCTTATTGGTTTAAGCTGGCTATGATCGTTGGCACTCTATACGGTTTGTCAGCGTCCAAAAATGTACTTGAGAAGCTATCAAAAACTGCGCCGACCGTGATGGATACGCCCATAGCGTCTCTCATACTCTTTCTTGATCAATTCGGGCCTGCAATCTGTGTTGCAGTTGTCGGTATTCTTTACGCTATTTATTCAGTTCGTCACAATGGATTCGGCGCTAAGAGAAAATTGTTGGGGCCGCTAAATGATGACTTCCGTGCGCTAATATCCATTCACTTTTGCCGCCTAGCCCAATTGACCGGGCCGCTCGCCATTACCACCACTGAGCTAGTAGATCTTGCTTTTGATGTCATCCCAAGTGGTTATGCCAAGAAGGGTCTGCGTATAGCGATGGGTAGGCTTAATAATCAGGAAGGATTACTGGAGGCCTTTAGGGGCTCCATCTTCACAGAAGAACACCAAAGTATGTTCGGAGCGCTTTCCGGCAAACAAACACCAAAGGAGCTTATGGGGGCTTATGCCACTCTTGAGCTGCAGCTTACAGAAAAAAACATCTCTTATTACGAACGACTATCAGGCGCCATGATGCTTTTTGTTTTTGGATCTCTGGCAGGCCTGGTCCTCATGATTTTCACTGCGCTCATCAGCAGTGTATCTGGTATGACGATGGGCTAGCGCGCATCGATAATCACTCACTA
>TARA_B110000093_G_scaffold41446_1_pt1 | contig 19108 bp, 17 predicted proteins | sample TARA_B110000093 | Tara Oceans TARA_B110000093 (sample SAMEA4397390) | marine metagenome | biome: Polar Biome; feature: [MIX] marine epipelagic wind mixed layer (ENVO:01000061); material: water (ENVO:00002006), including particulate matter (ENVO:01000060) such as... | depth 10-100 m | reverse complement strand
ACTGCTCTTGATTCATTCACTCCGATACAAAGAGCCATCAGCCATACTATGACCTCTTTTTTTACTACCGGAGGCATCAGGGGAAGGAAAAATCAAATAGGGTCATACCATCCGAGAAGTTTTAATATGGGAATTACCCAAGAGGTATTTCAAAAAACGGGGGGGTATCGTATTCCATTTATGGGTGAAGATCTTGAGTTCAGTATCAGAATCATCGCAGCAGGGTTTAAGACTGAGTTGATCCCCAGTGCTTTTGTATATCACAAGAGACGGACCAATTTGATCCAATTCTATAAGCAAATTAATTATTTTGGAAGAGCGAGAATCAACCTGACGCGCTTTCATTCAGGTCATTTAAAAATATTGCATTTATTTCCATTGATTTTTGTATTGGGATTTTTCAGTGCCTTTGTCTTGAGTTTTTCAGGTCAAAGCCTAGGCTTTTTGGGGATCGGATGCTATGTAATTTATTTATTACTGATCTCTCTAGAGGCCTTATTGAAGTCAAAATCCTTGAAAGTAGCCCTTTATGTGCCGTTGACGACATTGATTCAAATGTTAGGCTACGCAGTGGGTTTGATTCACGAGGTGATTCAGAAACTTAGGGGTATTGATCCCAACAAAAAGTACATTGATCTTTATTGATTGGGTTTGATGGCGCGATGAATGATTTCGCCCTCAGGAAGGGCATGCTTTTTGACTAGGCTTGGCGCAAGTTCAGTGATGAAATGTTCTTCTATCACATCAAAACCAGTACTGCGAATACGGTCTGCATAATCCTTACCATACATCCGAACATGATCATCTTGCCCAAATAATTCAGCTCTTTTTTTAGGATCTTTAAGGGTAGGATCTTCAATCGTTTGATCGATAAGGGGTTTAAATATGGGTATTTGAAGTATGGCCCAGCCTCCAGGTTTTAAAACCCGTAGCATTTCACTCAGGGCTTTTTTGTCATCTTGGACATGCTCCAGCACATGATTACAAAAGATGACGTCAAAAGTATTTTCTGGAAATGGAATATCATGGATATCCATTTTTATTTTAGCCAAAGGAGACTCTATATCTGCCGTCAGATAGTCGAGTTTTGGTAGAGATTCAAATCTTTTTATATAACAAAGTTCGGGGGCAATGTGCAGCATTTTAGCTGAAATAGTAAAGAATTCAGTTTTATCTTTGAGAAAAAGCCACAAGAGTCGATGCCGCTCCAAGGACAAACAATGGGGACAAAGGGCATTGGGTCGACCGATTCTTCCATAAGGAAGGAATTTTCGAAATTGACGCAAGCAGACGGGGCACTCAACTTGGTTACCCATATAAAACAGAGAAAGTATTTTTAGCACATAATGGCTAACCAATTGAAGTTGTTTTCTCGGAATGGTTTTTAAAAAGAAACTGATTATATATTTCACAAGGGCTAAATTAGAGGCAAAGATATTTAAGAATAGGCTATCTTTTGGTTCGAATTGATGAAAATGGGACGACTAAAATATTTTTGTGCTTTTATTTCACTTTTTATAGGCCTGATGTCCTACGGCCAAGATCAAGGAAGTGTGGCTTTTAGTCCTGAGGAAAGCGTAGGGATCAGCCCCAAAAAGTTAAAAAAACAGGGAGCTAAAAGTAAAAGAAATATTGAAATCATATTTAAAACAAAATCAGGGAAAGTACTTTACGGAAATCCATGCCTCAGAGAATTCACTCGTGATATGGGATTTGAGTATGCTTTGCAATCAGCCAAAATGTCTAACCGTTCAGGGGTATGGAATATGCGAGGAAATAATCTCATGGTTTTTGCCAAATTGGTCTTAAAAAAGTCTCCTTTTTGGAAATTGATTCTCAATAAGCAGGTCAAAGATTGTAGAAGAAAAATGGGTGATTTTGTGGGTTGATCAATAGCAAAAGATATTTTCGGCCTGAATGCCTTTTTCTAATGCAATTAAGTATTGTTCACAAGCCAAGGTGGGCGCATCAAGCAATAGATGGGCTTGGGCATTGATCAGATGTGCATCTCCTTTTTCTGGCCATACACGTAGATTCCACTTGGTTGCTTTCAAGGCTTGACTTGGATTATCGGTATTCAGATAGGCCTTGGCAAGTCCATTGTAGAGGCGGTAATGACTTTCAGGTAAATCGGCACTTTTCAATAAGATGGCATAGGCTTTGCCATAAAAAGACTCATAATATTTTTGGGCATAGGTATTGGCCGTTTCATAATAAATTAAAGCGCTTTTGGAATCTTCCATGAGATCAGCATAAATTTCTGCCAACTCTACATAGGTATATACCGTTCGATGCCCTAGGAGCAATATTTTCTCAAGTGATCGGATGGCTGCCGCACCTTGTAAAGTAGCTCGATAGGATTGAGCCTGCCAATTGAGTAATTTAATTTCATTGAAAGGGGTATATTTTTCGAGTAAATTAAAATGGGCCAAGGCCTTTTGATGGGAACCTTCTTGATGATATTGGGTCACTTGGGCGACCAGTTCAGAAAATATTTTGATTTCAAATCGTTCCATATCTTTTTCATAAGGAAGGAGATATCCTTTCAATTCACTTAATTGAGATAAGGCGGCATCCCATTGCCCATCGGCATGAAACGCGGTGGCTTGGTAGAAAATAGATTTTCTTAATTCTAGTTTTTCAAAGAACAATTTTTCGTTGTAGGCATCTCGTGCACCGACGAAACTAACGACCAACAAGGCAATGATGAATACAAAACCAAAGGCATATAGGGTTGATTTTCTATTTGCCTTCCAATCGATTTCCGTTTTAACATAGGATCGAAAAGGTCTTGTTGTGGATTGATATTTATAGGGTTTACGCCGTTTTTTTTGAGTATTGGGTGTATATGAAACCGTTTGGGGAGTAATACTAAAGTCATAATCTGCTCGAGATTGAGGCTGGCCCAAAACTTGATAGGCGGTATTAATTCTTTTAAAAATCTCCTCTTTATCTGGATCGCCATCATTTTTATCTGGATGATACTGGAGCGCCTTTTTTTTAAAGGCGGTTTTAATCGCTTGGCTACTTGCCGTTTTGGAGACACCTAAGAGATCATATAGCGTGATCATTTTTTTAGGACTCCAAGATTATGGGATGCATTTGTTGGTGAGGTAATATCCGAGGGCCACAAATAATAATCCACCTAAAACACTTAAAAAAATATAACCCAAGGCCATGACTATATTCCCTGATTTGAGGAGAGATAAACTTTCAAATGAAAAACTTGAGAAGGTAGTAAACCCCCCACAAAACCCAGTGATCAGGAGTAATTTCCACAAGGTTTGATCTTTAAAGGACACGGCCATGAAGATACCAATCAACAATGACCCCATAAGGTTAATGCCGAAAGTAGCCCATGGAAATAATAGGTTCAATAGGCCCATTTTAATATTTATCAAATAGCGAAGACCACTTCCGACGAAGGCCCCTAATCCCACAAGTAATACATCCTTAATCATAATTTTCGCGTCATATAGTCATTTATTTCAGCCCTTAATTCTGGAAAAAAGCAATTAAAATCCTCTTGATACTCGATAAAATTTTTCTTCAATTCAAGGGCGGCCCATTCCATCTTAGATTCAAATTTAGTCCTTCTTGACATGCCTGTCAATGCTTTGTCAATACCTTCTAATGTCCGGTACTCATACAGCCAATTATCTCGTTTCATGAAATGTAGTACGTGATGGGCCTTTTCAGGAAGAATCAGTTTATTTTTATCCGCGATGGTATAAAAATGGCACGCAAAATCTTCTAAGCTGATCAATCCATATTGAGACCAATTTAAGGCTAAGAAGTGATCGTAGTACATATCCACAATTACGGGAGCATAATGCCCAAATTGGGGTCTCAATCGAATTTTACTTTTTTTGACAGTAGCATGCGTATCTGTATAATGATCGATATGGTGATGAAGTTTGATACCTTTTTGTATTTCGGCATTGAATTTTTTTTGATCCTTACTGCTGACAAAATCGCCTAAAAAATTTCCTAATTTTAATAGGTCGTTATTTCCTGAGAGGAAAATGTGTGCTAAGTAGTTCAACGTCTGCTAAAAAATGAGTGTAAAAGACAAATAAAACGGAAGTTAGTTTTCAAGGCACTAGAAAATGATGAATTAAAGCTAAATTAAATGATTTTGCACTAAAAAGCAGACCAGATATTGTGATCCTAAGTCGTGTTATAGTTATTTTAATAAGATCTTCCAAAATAAGTTTGAGTCATTTCTGATGTATAAATGGAACCTGAAGATAGAAATCGATGTGTTCTCATAGAAAAGGATACAACCCATGTCTCCACCTAAATTACACCTACCACAATCCAAATAATTTTAAAGAAAGAAATAAAAGAACAATTATATTTGTGTCGATGAAAATTTACGGAGTTGCCTTCCTTGCAGCATGTTACTTGATAGGACAAGTGATTGGAAAATACATTGGAGTAGGTCTAGGTATTGGAGGCAATGTAGGGGGTGTCGGTATTGCGATGATTTTGCTGGTGATGATCAATGATCGGTTTTATAAGAAAACCTCTTTACACGTAGAGACCCAAGCAGGAGTACTTTTTTGGAGTAGTATGTACATACCCGTGATCGTCGCCATGTCATCAATTCTGAATGTCAAGGTGGCCCTTTCGAATGGATGGGTAGCTATCTGTTCTGGAATCTTAGCCACTTCATGTTGTTATTTATTGATTCCCTTAATTTCTAAATGGTCTAAGTTGAATTTAAAAAAATCCACAGAATGATAGGCGTGGATATTTTAGATGAGATGTTTATCAAAAACGGATTGGTCATTGCCTTTTTGGTCGTGGGAGTGATGTTGTTTTTGGCCGATTGGATGTCAAAAAAAATATTTAATAAACGGATTCCAGGTGTAGCAATTGCTATTTTAGCAGCCCTTGTGATGGCGTACTTTGGGGGAGATAAAGGGATTGCAAATCATTCTGTTTTTTCGGGCATGGCACTGTTAGGAGGGGCCATGTTTCGTGATTTCACCATCGTAGCGACCGCTATGGGGGCCAGCTTATCTGAGCTCCGTAAAACTGGATTACCCGGAATTATTTCTTTATTTATAGGTGTAATTGTTACTTTTTTTGTGGGAGGGTCGATTGGATATGCCATGGGCTATACTGATGCGGTGAGTTTCACTACGATTGGGGCTGGCGCGTGCACCTATATCGTCGGACCCATTACCGGGGCTGCTATTGGTGCCTCTTCGGATTTAATTGCGATTAGCATCGCAGCAGGTGTAGTCAAAACCATTTTTGTAACCATTATTACGCCCTTAGTGGCCAAAAAGATAGGATTAGATAATCCGGGTACGGCCATGATTTTTGGAGGAATGATTGGTACTACCAGTGGAGTAGCGGCAGGTTTAGCGGCCACAGATCCCAAATTGGTACCTTATGGTGCGTTGACGGCTACCTTTTATACAGGAATTGGCGTCTTACTATGTCCTTCGGTTTTTTACCTTTTGATGGTTTATTTATTATGATGGTTTGATAGGTCAAGATGTTTATCCGGTAGGGAGGGCTTTTATAGCGGCAAGTCAAAAACCATCCAGATCAAATCAGCAGAACTTGAAACTCAAAAGCGGTGGTACAAGGAGGTCCGTTTTACTTTCTCTATACAATGCAGCCCTCACCAGAGAAGGTAACCTTATTTACAGAAGATATTAATTAAAGCGAACCAACAAATATGACGGATCCACATCAGCATTTTTCTCAATTGCTCGACCTGCTTAAAATAGAGCGACAGGAAGATAGAGATCAATATGAGGCTAAAATTCGTAACAAATCAATTGATCAGCGTAAGTCTGATGGCGTTACTTGTTATCCATTGCATTTCAAAAACTTCAGATTGGGGGTAGGGGATCATTGCATTTTAACCTTTGGCTATGTGCCGATGAAGGGAAAGCGACATCTTTTTCAGGTCGGTGTTTCGGCAAGTCTTTTCGTAAATAAAGATCAAAAAACATATTCAAGTCAGGGTATTATATCCAAGGTGAAACCTGATGAAATTGCCATTATGCTCAGTAGAAATGCGGCACCAGAATGGCTTGATAAGGGGAAAATAGGCTTGGATTTGCTCTTTGATGAAGCTACGTACGATCAAATGGAGAAAATGCTGTGGTGCCTAATGGACAAGACCAAAGGGAGAACTGCAGAGATGATTCAATATACATTGGGCAATGCTCGCCCTAGGTTTGAGGGATTACAGGGAATAACTTACCCAGATTTGAATGCCAGTCAAAACGAAGCCTTAAACCAAGTCAATGCAGCCAAGGATATAGGCTTGATTCATGGCCCCCCTGGGACAGGTAAAACGACTACCTTGGTGACATGTATCAGACATATCTTACAAACAGAAAAACAAGTATTGGTCTGTGCGCCAAGTAATTCGGCAGTTGACTTAATTGTTGAAAAACTCCATCAAAAACAAGTGCCGGTGACTCGACTCGGTCACCCAGCTCGGGTAACTGAGGAGATAGAAAAACATACTTTAGATGCACAAATCACCCAACACCCGCTGTTCAAAGAATTAAAAAAAATAAGAAAAAAAGGAGATGAGCTCAGGCGACTGGGAAAGCAGTATAAACGCAGCTTTGGTCGAGCAGAGGCCCAAGAACGTAAATTGATGTTGCAAGAAGCCAGGTTTTTAAAGGCTGAGGGGCGGAGATTGGAAGATCAGATGGTCGAAGGCATCTTAAATACAGTAGCCGTGATTGCGTGTACTTTGGTAGGCGCCAATAATCAACGTATTTCTGACATGCAGTTTAAAACGGTATTCATTGACGAATCCTCGCAGGTATTAGAACCTGCTGCATGGATAGCGATCAGTAAAGCTGAGCGCGTCATTATGGCTGGAGATCATCTGCAGTTGGCACCTACGGTGAAATCTAAGGAAGCGCTTGTCAAAGGATTTGGGAATACTATTTTTGAACGATGCATCAATGCTTATGACATTGATGTAATGCTTACCCAACAGTATCGCATGCATCCAGAGATCATGGCGTTTTCCAACCAACATTTTTATCACGGCTTATTGACGTCTGACGACTCTATTTTGGAGCGGCCGTTAAGGTTTGAAAGGGCGACTGAGTTTATAGATACGGCGGGTTGCGGATATGATGAGGCACTAAATAAAGAAACCTTAAGTACTTTTAACCGTGAAGAAGCCAGTTTTACGATCAACCAATTGAAAGAAATAGTAATCCATCTTGATCAGCCAGAAAATTACAGTTATGCCATCATAGCTCCCTATAAAGCCCAGGTAGAATTATTAAGATATTTTTTGAGTGAAGTTAAATACCCGCCTGCCTTATTAAAACGAATAAGTATCAACTCCGTGGACGCTTTTCAGGGTCAAGAAAGAGATATTGTTTTGATTTCTCTGACCCGAAGTAATACGCAAGGCGTTATAGGATTTTTGTCAGAAGAAAAGCGCATGAATGTAGCCATGACACGTGCCAAACATAAGCTTGTACTCATTGGAGATTCGGCGACCTTGAGTAGACATAGTTTTTTTGATAAATTAATTCAACATTACCAAGTGCAGGATCATTATAGAAGTGCTTTTGAGTTCCTTTATTAAGAGTTTTCATCATCATCTGATTTTAATTTGGCGCATACTTTTGGTAAAGGAGGTTTGTACCGCTTCTTGATTCAGATGTTTTTGGTTTTTAATTACCCATTGACCGTTGACTAGGGTACCCATCAAATCGTTGGGTTGACCTGAGTAAACTAAGGTAGCTAATATATTTTCGGGTTTTGATACGGATATTAACGGAGCATTGGCATTTAAGATGACTGCATCTAAGGACTGACCTACAGTAAGGAAATTTGACTTTTTTTCTCCCATGGCTTTTTGTCCACTATGCCAGGCCATATCTATGGCAAATTTCCCAGCATCTCCTTGATGCTCAGAGGTGAACTGCGCACGATCATGGGTTTTGGTACGTTGACCGTAATCAAGTATTCTGAGTTCTTCTATGGGATTGAGATTGATTTGGCTGTCGGTACCGATGGACCACTTACCCCCTTGATTTTGAAATGCTTTGAGTGAGAAAAGACCATCGCCTAGATTGCCTTCTGTGGCAGGACACAGTACAACCTGTGCTTGGCTAGTAGCAATGCCTTTGACTTCTTGAGGATTTAAATGAGTACAATGAATGAGATGAAATCGCTCATTCAAAATGCCCTGATTTAATAACCATTGGGCAGGTCTTTCTCCGTAAAAATCAATACAGGCGTCCACTTCTTTTAGCTGTTCGGCGAGATGCAAATGAATCGGAGCATCTTTGGGCCCTTCTTTAAAAATGCGTTCCATGGAATTTTTATCGGCAGCTCTTAACGAGTGGATTCCAAAACCTATTTGGGCATTTTCATAGTGTGTGATGGATGCACTAGAGGCTTCCAATAAACGAAAATAGTCATCAACATCTTTACTTAAGAATCTTCTTTGATGGGATTCAGCAGGCAGGCCAAACCCTCCTTTTTGATAAAAAATAGGGATCAAAGTAATATGAATACCTGTGGTTTTTGCTGCTGAAATTAATCGCTCCCCTAGTTCGCTTATATGGGCATAAGGTAGGCCTTGATCATCATGATGTAAATAGTGAAATTCAGCTACCGATGTGTAACCGTTCCGAAGCATTTCCACATAAAGCATGGCGGCTATGGATTCTAATTGTTCAGGATTGACCGACAGTGCGACTTCGTACATGGCATGTCGCCAAGCCCAAAAATCATCTTTACGAGAGTGATGCGTATGTATTTCTGCTAAACCAGACATGGCATACTGAAAGGCGTGTGAATGGGCATTTTGAAATCCGGGCAAAAGGTAGCCGTCAATGTACTCATCAGAAGTGCCCTTTGAAGCAATTTTGGTAATTTTTCCTTTCGAATCGATGGTTACGAATGGATTCAATAACCAACTTTTTTGTTGTAAAATACCTTTTACCTGATAAGTTTTCATTGCCATGTTATGAAGTAATTCTTTTATTAATAGTTCTAAGTTTCATTCAAATAAAAATCATATTTCTCCAGTAAGTAAGGCAATGGTCATTAAAACACCATTATGGAATGCATGAAATAGGATGCTCCAAATTAACCCAAATCGAATGCGCAGGTAACCTAAATTTATGCCAATTAAGATTTGTGGAGCTACCAGAATAGGTGCGAGTAAATAGATGTTTAAGGAAGGCTCGAAATTCATGATATGCATGAGTCCGAATGCCAAAGCCATAAGATAAAAAATCCATCCGTAAAATTTATCCCAAACCTTTCGAGCTATTTTAAGAAGGCTTCTTTTTTCACCTAAGTGAAGGGTTACCCCTATATGGATGCTCCATAAGATCAAAAAGTTAGATCTGAATCTGAGAATGAGCCTAAACATTATTTCCTCAAAAAGGGGTGCCATGATCACAGCAAAAAAGAAGATCAATACAGGTTCCATTTCTTCAAAAATTTTCTGTAGGCTATGCATATCTTCTTCCCATAGACCCAATTGCTCCAATCCACCGAGCAGGGCCATAAGCACCAAAAGGGGAGGTATTTGGATTAAAAAGAGGGCCCAGCAAGTAGCTATTTTTTGCTGAATAGGCGAATTTTGATCTGCCAGCTCCACGGGATTTTTCATGAAATCCCATAGCTCTTGCAGGGTATTTGTAATCAACGTGTTCATTTGGAGCATGGCTGTTTCATAATTGGAAAAATCTATAACATTGTGATTGCTCATTGAAAGATAACATGCAATTTTCTTTTGATTTGAATAAAAATACAGAATTTGTTTTTTTCATTTTAAGAGTCTGGTGTGATATTACCTGAAAAGGCTGTCTTTTTAGTAAGGTCATTTTTTCAGATCTTTGAGGGTTCAAAGGAAGTATCTAAATACACCTTTTAATTTATTAAATAAGCAATAAACCCAAAGTGCTCAATCTCTTGAAAGCTGGAGATTCAACAAAATGTACAAAATTCCCTAAATCATGCCCATTAAAATCTTTTTCAAGTCCTTTTAAAGTAGTTTTTTGGTAATGCTGTGATGGCATTAAATCAGTGAGGACCTGGGCCAGCCATATACCCGTTTTGGGGGGAAATAATAAGGTATCCTCATCTTGTTTGGTTACCAAAGACAACTTCATAACTTCCACACCTCCTTTTTTTATGACTTTTGTTTGGGGTTTCGTACCCATCCAAAGAAAGATCGCAGCGCTGTTTGGAGTCTTCTTATACTCTTTTTCGATTTCTTGTAAAATATAGTGAGGTGGAATAGAGGGGGCAGGAATTTTGAAATCAAACCATTTTGAGAGCGCCAAATCAAATCCTGCACTGTTCATATAGTTGTACAGCGAAACCCTTAAGCCTTCACTGAAGCGTTTATGATCTGCCCCTTTAGGGTCTTCGTGTATTAAATCATTTTTAGCAAATCCCGCATGTTCCGGTCCAGAAAATCGCACTTCAAAGGCCGCAGGGTCAAGGCCTACCGGCGCATGTGCCGTCATGGCAAATTGATGCCAAAAACCGGATTGAATGATACCATTTTCAAATAGTTGGCGTACCATTTCCAATGAATCAATTGTTTCCTGAGCTGTTTGGGTTGGAAACCCATACATCAAATAGGCGTGAACCATAATACCCGAGGCTGTAAAGTCTCTCGATACCCTAGCTACTTGGCTGACAGTAATGCCTTTGTTCATTTTGGCCAATAATCGATCTGAAGCTACTTCAAGTCCCCCAGAAACCGCAATACAGCCAGACCTCTTTAATAATCGACAAAGATCATAGGTAAAACGTTCTTCGAATCGAATATTGGTCCACCAAGTGATATTCATCTTGCGTTTAATTAGCTCAAGCGCCAATTCTTTCATAAGCGATGGTGGGGCGGCTTCGTCGACAAAATGAAAGCCACTGACACCCGTTTGCTTGATCAATGCATCCATACGATCACATAAAATGGTAGCACTTATGGGCTCGTAATTTTTGATATAATCCAAAGAAATATCACAAAAAGAGCATTTCTTCCAATAACATCCATGCGCCATGGTGAGTTTATTCCATCTACCATCACTCCACAGTCTGTGCATGGGGTTGGTCACTTCGATTACGGATAAATATTTATCTAAAAGTAGATCTGAATAATCAGGTGTCCCGGTTTTATGAAAGGAGATATCAAGATCTTTACTGCCATTTAAATACCTTACTTTCTTATCTATTAAGCAAAAAGTTCTTTTGAGTTGTGCGATGGGTCTTTTGTCTTCAAGGTATTCGATAAGATTTTTCAATGGTCTTTCTCCATCATCTAAGCAGATGAAATCAACGACTTCAAATACCCGTGGGTCAGTAAGTGATCTAAGTTCCGTATTGGGATACCCTCCCCCCATGGCAATGTTGATTTTTGGATATTGGCGCTTAACGAATTGTCCACATCTCAAGGCACTGTACAGGTTTCCAGGAAAAGGAATAGAAAAACAGATGAGCGTCGGATGTTCTTTTTTAATGAGCGCATCGAGTAATTCGATGGTGAGGGTATCAATGAGTGTAAGTGGCTCTTGCAGTTTGGAATGAAGGGTGTCATAAGATGATGCTGATATCCCCAAACGCTCAGCGTACCTACTGAATCCAAAATAAGGGTCTACGGCTTCAGTGATTAAATCGCCCAAGTCTTCCAAAAACAACGTGGCTAAGTATTTGGCTTTGTCTTGAACCCCAATGGCACCAAAGGACCATTCTAGATCATCTATTTGCGCAAATCTTTCCGCTTCAGGAAGGAAAGACCGTTCACATATACTGAAGGCTAAAGTTGGATTTTTGTGTTGTAAAAAGGCCATGACTTCTTCGATAACCTGAATATAGCTATGCTCTAGTTGAATGATTCTTGAAGCATTTTTTGAAATTTTCTTTTGTTTTTTTACTTGCGAAAAAATCTGCCGAAGCCCTTTTTTAGAAAACAATTGTATAATTACTTCAATACCTAAATCTGCTTGAAAAGAAGGAAGTCCCAAAGTATTGAGATAACCTTTGATATAGGTAGTCGCTGGATAAGGGGTATTGAGTTGGGTAAATGGAGGAGTTATTAGTAATAATTGTGCCTTATTCATCTGATCGGCAAGATCGGCAAAATATGCTGAAATGATTCTTTTTTCATCAAAGATTCATGTTCAGGGGCTGATAATAATGGTAATTATCCTTAAATGGCTTTAATGTTTATGGTGGCACATACCTTGGACATTTAGTAGAAGATCAGTAGAGATCGAAACGGCCCTTATTTATCTAAGGCCTTGAGCATTTTGTGATAAACATCACTGTTTTGATAAAATCCAGAAAAATGATTGGACCCTGGACCAAAAGCTAAGACAGGGATTAAGGAGGCACTGTGACCGGTAGTTGAAAAGGTTGGAACGATGTCGTTATAGTCATGCTCATCTTCACCTTTTGAGTTTTGTCCAATGACCTTTCCCGATAGGGTAAATCCTCCCGTTTCGTGATCTGCGGTAACAATGACCAAAGTATTGCCCTCTTTTTCTGCATAATCCAAGACGGAACCTACCATTTGATCAAAGTCCAACAATTCTGTGATAAGGTAATCAGTTACATTGTCGTGCCCAGCCCAATCAATTTGAGAGCCTTCCACCATGAGGAAAAAAGGGGAATTACTCTTGTCAAAATAGGTTAATGCTTTTTGTGTTGATTTCACTAGAAAATCACCTCGGCCTTCGATCATTTTTGGCATATCTTCTTCTCCCAAGATGAAGGCATGCTTTTTATTTCCATCGATCTCTTTTTCCATCGAGTCAGTATAGATCTCAAACCCATTGGTTTTGAGTAGGTCTAGAATATTTTTTCCATCTTTTCTGTTTTGAAAGAATTTCAATCCACCACCTGCAAAAAAATCGATAGGTGAGGTAGCCATTTGTTCAGCTATTTGCTCTTCCCAATCTCTGGAGGCAACATGGGCATAAAATGAGGCAGGTGTGGCATGGGTGATGGAGGAGGTTGCAATGAGACCTGTTTGGTAATTTTCTTTGGAGAGTAATTCGACGATATTCTCTACGGGTTGCTTGTCCATGTCAACACCAATGGCCCCATTAAATGTTTTGATACCCGAGGCAAAAGAAGTGGCACCCGCGGCAGAATCTGTGATCTTTGAATTTGCGGCGATCACATTGCTCAATCCAATCGTTTTAAAACGTGCGAAATTGGGTAGCTGGTCACTAAAATAAAAACTTGAAGAAAGCTGACTGAGTCCCATGCCATCCCCAATTAATAAAATAACATTAAATGGTTGATTCGCCTTTATTGCCGGTTTTTCTGTTAATTTAGGTGGAGTTCCTTCACAATGACAAGCCAATAAGAGGACAACCAAAGCCATCCAAAGATTATGTATTCGTATTTTTATATCCACTAGTTGTATTTTTAGTAAAGCTTATTAATTTATGTGACCTAAGCTTTAATTCCGTATTATCATTTGAGTATTTTCGTATCTTATCAGAGATGGGTAATATAGCATGAGATGTATTCTGATTTGTATTTGAGCTCATCAATTTTCCCTTTTTTTGGATGAAGGGTATTTTAAAGAGAGCAACTTCAACTGTCATCTATTGAATCATCTTTCGTGGTCTTTCAAAATCATTTTGAAGCAAAAAATTGATTGAATGGGCATTTTAAGGTCAAAGAGGGGTCTGCTTGAGGGTCCTTTCAAATGCCTCAAAAAATTGATCTACATTTTGGATGGTAAAACAAAGCGGAGGCTTTAATTTCAATACATTGTCTCGGGGCCCATCTGTACCCGTGAGGATGAGTCGCCTTTTTAATTCATTTTTTATTTTTGAGGCATAGGCTGTCGCCGGTGCCAACGTTATCGGATGCACCAATTCTAGTCCAAGAAAGAGTCCTTGATTTCTAACATCGCCGATTTGAGGATAATCTGGGACCAAATTTTTGGCACATTCGTCGAAATAACTACCGACTTTTGAGGCATGTGCCTGCAAATTTTCGCGTTCAATCACATCGAGTACGGCATGAGCTATTTGCATAGAGACGGGATTACCTCCAAAGGAGCTAAAAAATTCCATACCGTTATCAAAAGATTCACTCAAAGCCAAAGTAGAGACCACGCCTCCTATAGGATGTCCATTTCCCATGGGTTTGCCAAGTACGACCAGGTCTGGGACGATGTCATAAAGTTCATAGCCCCAGAATACAGTTCCCATACGACCAAAGCCGACTTGCACCTCATCGGATATACACACAATTCCTTGTTCCTTGAGATAGGGGTATAAGGTTTGTAAATAACCGCCTGCAAGGGGTACTTGCCCTCCACAACCTGATATAGGCTCAGCGATAAAGGCCGCTGGAGTGATATCTTTTGCCAGTAGATCCTCAATAATTGCAATGGCTTCTAAGGCATAATCTTCACCTGAACTATGTGTGCCGTGGTACATTTTTGGTAAGGGAAGGACAGTTATATTATCATTGGCCCCACTGCCGCCTTTTCTATCAAACTTGTAAGCACTGATATCGATTCCCATGCGGGTATGTCCATGGTAGCCATCTGCCAATACTAAAAGATGTTTGTTGGAAGTAAAATTTTGAGCCATGCGAATGGCTAGATCCGCGGCTTCGCTGCCAGAGTTCACAAATATTACCTTATCGAGTGCATCAGGAAAATAATTCAACAGTCTTTCGCTATAGCCCATAAGGGCCTCATATAAGTATCTGGTATTCGTATTCAGTTTATTGATTTGTTTTGCTGCGGCTTGAGTGATGTCAGGATGGCAATGTCCCACATGTGGGATGTTATTGTAGGCGTCTAAATACGTGTCTCCATTGGCAGCATACATATACTGAAAGGCGGCAGAAGTCATATGAATGGGATCGTCATAACTCAGACTCAGTACACTGCTGAGGTGTTTTTTTCTCTTTAAAATTAGGGCAGATGTAAGATTTAGCCGTTCAGGGGCAAAAGATTTTGTGAGACGGTTCCTAAATAAAATAGGATTTATTTCCAACCATTTCGACAATAAGGCCCAAGCTTTATTTTCGGTCACAAAAATATAATCCTCGGCATTCCCTTGAGATCGCTCTTTGTTTGAGCTGATGACGCTCACGCATAAGCGGGCAGCGATCAGGTAATAAAGCAGATCAATTTCTTTTTCATCAAGTTTTTGTATGGAAAGATAACCTTCTATCAAAGCAACAGCTCGGGTAAGTGGGCTTGGGGTATCCAAGAGTAAGTAAGCCATAGCAATGGCCACGTCACATATTCTAGGTGCATAACATAGATCACCAAAATCTATGATGCCTTTGATTTCGTTACCTGATACCAAAACATTCCAATCATTTAAATCATTGTGGATGATTTTTTTTGGAAGTTTTCGGAGCGGGTCACTACAGACTTGCTTGAATTGTTCTAAAAAATAACTGACTATTTTTCGCTGACTGGGATCAGAAATTAGGTCCATGTCCTCAACGCTATCGAGACAATTCATCAGATTCCATTTGTGATCATAGGCTTCGATTTCAACATCTCTGTAGGAGTCCAAAGATTGGTGAGACAAAGCAATCACTTTTCCAAAATTGAAACTCAGTTCAGGAGTAGCTTGAACATCTTTTAGAAAAACGCCATTGATAAAACAAAGCATTCGTGAAAAACTGCGATCAGGATAGGTAATGAGAGGGTCGTCGTAGGTAGGACTTGAAACTTCTATGGGCAGCTGTGCGGACAAATGAGCCATGATTTTATTTTCAGCTTCAATCCTTTTGAAACTGTCAGGATCCGTGTGATGTTTGAAAAGATAGGTTTGGCCAGCAAGATCTTCAACTTGATAATTGACACTCCCATAACCTGCCAAGCGCGTTATTTTGGCGGGTGTGATCGGATAGGGCTCGAAGAGGTCATAATTGCTCATCATTTTATAAATAGATCACTTCATGATTTTTTCAAATCAGGGTACCATTCTTATTTTTTTAATCTATCATTAAACCCAAGTCACAACAAGGGTAAACCCTTTCTAGGTGTCGGTTATCGGTATTTATTGAAAAGGATTTGAATGGAATCATCCATAGATTTGTAAACATCACCTGACCGAATCATTTCATCAGCAGCATAGCTTCCAGTAAATTTATAATTATTGCAGCTGTTGATGGAAAGAATCCTACCATCAATAGATCTGACCATTACCCACATAAACTTACCATGTAAAAAGGAGAAAATAATTTTAGGATAACTTCTGCCTGGAGTTTTCTCAACAATGATTTTTTGATAGGCTTGGAAGGGAACAAAAGTATATAGATTTACCAGTGACCTGTCAATTTCGAGGGCCTCTTCTTCCTTAAAATAGTCTTCTAATAAGCTGTATTTTGTTTTTCTTAAAGCTTTAATATTCTCTTCCACATTCCAAAAATCTTCATTTGGAACACCTGCAGCAGCATTTTTGAGTAGGTGCCGCAATTGTTGGCATAAAAATACATAATCGTGTTTGCTCAAATAACCATTAGCAAAGGTGATCACCGTAGCAATTTTCTCTCTTTTCCCATCAAAAACGCTCAGTTGATGTTCATGATATTCCAATTGAATTTTATCATAATTAAAATTAGCTAGGGCATCTTTCTGGGCTTCGGTAGCGTCTCTTGAAGCGCCTAAAATCCATTGCTCCATACTTCCGTTGGCATATGCAGGTAGTGATTTTATTTGTTTTCCCAACGACTCAGTTTGCGTAAGAATGGCATAGTCTTGCGTTTTTGATTTCAAAAGGCTTTTAATTCCTTTGGGAAACATAAATTTCACACGCTTACTGGGCCAGTGCTCTTGAAAGGTCTCTCTTAAGACCTTATTCAAGGCTTTTTCAACTCCTGAACTTTCAGGGAGCAGCTGAACCACCAATTCTTTGCTGTTAACAAGTGCTGCAACCTCTTGATCGGGATACATGTATTGGGCTTGAGTGTGAGAAATAAGAAGGGCAAATACTATGGTTAGGGTATTTTTCATTCGGGAAAAGTAAATAATTAAAGCGTCATCTCCATGGAAGTGTACACTTTTTAAGTGAACTCTCTAGCGCGATTTCTATGATTTTAATCGTATGCATGGCATCTTTTGGATCCACTAGTAAGACTTCATTTTTGACCAAAGCGTCATAGATGTTTTGGTAATAGATTCGGTAGTCTCCAGGAGGTGAGACTATGGTTTCAGTAATGTCTTGATGGTCCACTAACAAACTGAGTTTACCCGCTTGTTCGATGGGTTCTTGACCCCATTGGGTCTTGCTTTCGGGGGTCAGACCGGCGGTAAGATCTCCTTCTTGTATGTCAAGTCCAAATTTTTCAAAAGTACCATTCATTCCATTTAATTTAAATACGGGACCTGGAATTTTGACTAACATACTTGATCTTAAGTTGACTTTGAGCCCAGGATAATCCAGCCTTACCTCAAAATAGTCATTGGCTTTACCTCCCCGCTGATTCCTTAAGTCTGCGGTAATAAATTCGGGAAGCCCAAAAAATACGATCGCCTGGTCAATCAAATGAGACCCTAAATCATAAAGTATACCCGATCCAGGCACAAGATCTTCTCTCCAATTTCCATTGAACGAATTTCTGAAACGATCAAAATTCATGGTGACCTCTACTATTTTACCAAGGCGCTTGGAACGTATGATTTTTTCAACGACCAAAAAATCTGAAACGAATCGACGATTTTGATAAACAGAGAGTAACAAGTTTTTGGACTTTGCCAGATGAATTAAATCAGAAGCTTCCGTACTGGTTACAGTGAAAGGTTTGTCTACGATGACATTTTTTCCCGCGAGTAGGGCTTGTTTAGCCAATTGATAGTGAAATTCATTTGGTGTAACGATGATGATCAGATCAATTTTTGGATCTTCAATAATCGTACTGGAATGACTTACTATCTTGACCTCAGGATATCTTTCTTGAGCAAGTTTACTCCAAAAAGGATTGGTCGTACGAATGGATTTAATGTTAAAACCAGAAATACAGCTTATTATGGGCGCATGAAAAACTTGGCCCGCCATACCAAAACCTAAAATACCTATATTGATCATGCTCTTAGAGTTATAAATTTTAATACCTACCTTGAATTAGCCGAACGGCTTACTTCACAAATAGCTGTGATAAATTTTTAAATGCCTTAAACTCTAACGCATTGCCTGAAGGATCTTTGAAAAACATGGTAGCTTGTTCTCCAGGTTGACCTTCAAACCTTATATAGGGCTCAATAAGAAAATTAATATGATGCCTTTTGAGTCTCTCAGACAATTCCTTCCAAAGGGCCATTTCCAAAACAACTCCAAAATGAGGGATAGGAACCTCATGACCATCTACCGGATTATGATTTTCTTTCTCAGGCTCAGTGGATTGCTCTATTTCATGTATGACTAATTGATGACCATAAAAATCGAAATCCACCCATTGCGTATCACTCCGACCTTCGGTACACTGTATGATATCTCGATAGAAAGTTCTGGCAGCTGCTAAATTATTTACAGGGATAGCTAGGTGAAAAGGAGATAACTTAGACATAAGTAGAGGTTGTTATTTTTGATTTGTTAATTTAAGAAAATTAAGAATAAAATTATAATCTATTATTTTATAAATATGATTTTATGTTCATTTAAGTGCCAATCTTTGCGAAAAAACTAATATTGGTAATCTTAAAGCATGTATCCAAACTGAGCGGCAGTTTGACGGATCATGGGCACAATTATATCTAAATTTGCTTTCGCGAGGTTTTCTTTCCAGCGATTTATTTTGTTATGATGGTCTTGAGTAGAATAAGTCCTAGAGGTCAGAGCTTCGATGAAATCTTCATTATTGTTGTTTTGAACGCTAGGATTTCATGATTTTAACGCTAGATCATGCGACCCTGGATCAATTTCCAATTGCTTGCAGATGTCCCTAGAAAATTTTGACGCATCTCCTACCAAATCTTCAAATTTGGTAACTATGGCTATTTTTTTGATGGATGCATAGCCGATTGAATTGATATAGTTTCAGTGGTGTGCACATTTTTTTAATAAGCTTTCGTGCATCCAATCTTTGTAGTTAGGAGGTTGAGGATGATGACCCCATGTTTTTGAAATCCCTACTCTCA
>TARA_B110000093_G_scaffold72407_1_pt1 | contig 19192 bp, 15 predicted proteins | sample TARA_B110000093 | Tara Oceans TARA_B110000093 (sample SAMEA4397390) | marine metagenome | biome: Polar Biome; feature: [MIX] marine epipelagic wind mixed layer (ENVO:01000061); material: water (ENVO:00002006), including particulate matter (ENVO:01000060) such as... | depth 10-100 m | reverse complement strand
GTATTGGTCCTTTCTCGTATTTTTTTAAAAATACCGATCACTCCACTTAAATGGGTTGGATTTGCGATTGGAAGTATCGGACTAATTTTTCTGGCAGGTAATGGAACAGATTCAATTAATTCAGATACAAATTTTTCTGGTACATTATCACTACTTCCCTACTTAGTGCTACTATTAGCTGCTCTTGGAATTGCGGCTGGTGGCGTTCAGCTTCAGACTGCTCCCAGCATTTCACCACTTTCGTTGATTGCGTCGGCATTTCTTGCTGGCAACATTATTGCGGTGCCGGTATTTCTCACTTCACTTCCAGAACATTGGCCACCTGTGACAAGCGTTCTCAGTGTTTTATGGCTTGGTATTATAGCTACTGGCCTTGCGACAGTCATCAGGGGAGTTCTTATCAAAAGGGAAGGTATTTTGTTCACGTCAACCAACAGCTATATTGTACCAATATTTGCGAGTATTTTGGGGGCTGCATTTCTTGGGGAAACGATCACAATATATCACGGCTTTGCCTACTTAATGGTTGTATTAGGATTGCTTATTTCTAGAAAATGAACTTTACGTAATTGACTAAAATGAGCCTTTATTTTTCGAGGGCTTTTACTGGGTTAAGTTTAAAACAAGTATATCTATTAAGGAATCTGTTTTCTGGTAATGGCCCAAAATTTATCAAGGCTGTATAGAGTTTGGATGCCACCCCAATGATATTGAAATATTTTGAGTAGTTTCAATTAGCTGCTCTACTAAAATATCTAACTTAGTAATGTTTTGTAAAATTGATTTTTTAGTTACAAAGCAGACGCATGCCACCACGTTGTTGTCACGATTGAAAATAGGTGCAGCTATAGACCCGCTAAATACCTGAACGTCTCCAATTGTACATGCGTAACCATCATTTCTAATTTTTTTAAGACGTTTCAGCAGGGATTTGGCATCTATTTCAGTAGTTTTTGTGAGCTTAGTTAGATCGCCAGAAATGTAATCTTCGATGAATTGGTTGGGAGCGTAAGCAAGTAAAACCTGCCCTTTTGATCCTGCATGAAGTGGAAAATGATAGCCAACTGCAGCGCGGGTAACTGAATTTTCGGAATGTGAGTTATAAAGAACCGTTGCTTGCTTTTTGCTTCGTTCAACTAATTGAACTGTAATTGATGAATTTAATGAGGCTCTGTCTAGATAGGGCCGAGCTGGTTCTAGTACAGGATGGATCGCAAGGTAAGTGGAGCCAATAAACCATGCTCTTGGACCTACCCTATATCGATTCGTTTCTGGATCTTTTGATAAGAAGCCGTCCTGCTCGAGTTGCTGCAAGGTACGGTGAAGTGTTGCCCACGAAATTTTTAGGCCCTCACAAATATCAACGGCGCGACCAGAATGTTCGGCAATATATTCCAAGACGTGCAATGCTCTATTCAAGCTTTTCAATTGCGTCTTAGTTTTTAAGGGTTCTTCATTTTGCTGCATTTTTTTTTGTATCATCTTCCATTGTTAAACCATTCATTCACTTAAGTTACTGGTGACGGCTCTAACACCTTTCGCAGGGTGTTTTTTGTTTGATCGGACCTACGTCATAGTATTGTAATAAATAGTAGGACCATCAAATTTCTGTGGTTTTTTCAACACCGATTTGGTTGTATTTAGAGATAAAGTGTCACCCGACTAGTTTGACCAATAAGGGACGCGCGTTCTTCCTAAGGCTTCCTTTTTTGGTCACCTAAATATTCTGATTATCTACTTATATTACTGCCACAGTTCACTGCATAATGCCGATCAACTACAGTATTTCGGCGTAGTTTCAAGGAAAAACACTATTTTTATAATCGCGAGGTTAGAACTTTCTATTAGTATGCGTGCACAGAAATTATGTTTTTCGTTAAGGTTTCAACAGACGAAACCAATACAATGACGTGGGTTTGATTATTAAAATTGATTGACAGCATAATTTCCCCAAGCTAGATTTTATGGATATTATATTCACTATGCGGATATTTACATATTCTTGTTGGAGTGGCAGTAAATGAGTTTGAGGATAGCAATAGACACTGGCGGCACTTTTACGGACGTCGTGGCTATAGATGAAGACACGGGCAAACAATTTGTAATTAAAACTCCTAGCACACCGAGTGATCCCAGCATTGGGCTATTAGACGGTGTGGATAAGGCCATCAAAGCCGCAGGAGTGTCAGGCGCGGATATTTCGGTGCTCTTGCATGGGTCTACCACGGCGACGAATGCTGTTTTAGAGCATAAATTTGAAGGCTTGGGGTTGATTGTCACCAAGGGCTTTCGACATCTAATTGAAATTGCTCGTCAGTCGGTACCGGATGGCTACGGCAATTCGTTGTTTTGGGTGAAGCCGCCACGGTTGGTTCCACTTCATCTAGTTCGCGAAGCCCCTGGTCGGTTGGATCATACTGGCGCAGAGTTAGAGGGTCTTGACGAGAGCGCTACGCTTGAGGCTGTAACTGCGCTTGTGGAGCAAGGTGTAAAATGCATTGGAATTTGCTTGCTCCATTCTTACGCAAGCAATCTCCACGAGGAGCGTGTCGGGGCTTTAATCGCCAGCCATTTTCCAGACGTTTTTGTTTCTATATCGTCTCGGGTTTTACCTGAATACCGTGAATATGAACGCGCGATGACGACGTTAATAGATGTGATGGTTAAACCATATAGTAAAACTTATTTGACGCGTGCGGGGAATGCGGTCCGTGAAAAAGCGGGCGATATCCCGTTCTTAATCATGCAATCTAACGGTGGCGTTGTCCGACACGAAACTGCAGGTGAAAAGCCAGTGACCATGTTGTTGTCAGGCCCAGCTGGCGGTGTTCTTGGGGCAGTGCATTTAGCAGGACTGGCTGGGTACAAAGATATTTTGACATTGGATGTAGGGGGGACGTCGACCGACATGTCTCTAGTCTCAGATCTGAAACCGCAAATGACCAGCCAATCTATGATTGAGCATTACCCTGTTAAAACGCCTATGCTTGATATTGTTACGGTTGGAACCGGTGGTGGCTCGTTAGCGTGGATTGATGACTATGAAAGCCTAAAAGTTGGACCGCGTAGTTCTGGGGCGGTCCCGGGGCCTATTTGTTATCGTCGCGGTGGTGAGAAGCCCACGGTAACTGACGCAGCTGCTATTCTAGGCCGTTTACCCAAAGCCCTCGTAGGTGGCGAACTTGAACTCGATATCGATGCCGCATCTAAAGCATATGATACGCTTGGCGAGGTGTTCGATATGGCACCGGAGGAGGTGGCTGCAGGCGTAATGGAAATTGCGACAGCCAATATGGTGAACGGAATCCGGCAGGTTACTACAACGCGAGGCAAAGATCCTAGCTCGTACGCACTTGTTTCATTTGGGGGGGCTGGGGGTTTGTTTGCTCCTGATGTTGCAGAATTTCTTGATGTAGTGACGGTAATTTCCCCCCCCAACCCTGGAAATCTTTCAGCATTTGGATTGCATGTTTGTGACGTAAAGCAAGACTATATTAGGACTATAGTGCGCCAGCAGTCGACGGCCTCTTTCAAGGAAATAGAAAGTGCTTGGCTTAAAATAGAGGTGACAGGTCGCAATGATCTTCTAGCTGAAGGCGTTGCCAACGAAAGTGTCAAACTCGCACGTTCGGCCGACTTGCGTTACGTCGGTGAAGGGCATGAAGTTATAGTTTCTGTACCAGACGGTTTAGTTGGCGATGCTGCCATTCAGCATATCTGGGACGAGTTCCATTTAGTGCACTTTGAAACGTTTGGTTTTGATTATCGAGATGAGCAGGACGTCGAGCTGGTAAATTTGAGAATTCAAGCTGTTGGGGAGGCCAGCCGCCCTGTAACCGAAGAGCATGTACAATCAGAAAAATATGCCGCGCCAGTGTCGCAACGTGACATCTATTGGCGTGGCTACGGCTGGGTCAAATGTGATATTTATGACCGGACACTGCTCGCGCGAAATCAAAAAATCAAGGGGCCTACAATTATAGAGGAATATGGCTCAACAGTAGTAGTTCCGCAGAATTGGACAGTGCATACTGACAAATTTGGAAACTTAATTTTGGAGAAAAATAATGCTAGATAGTTCTTTGAAAATTAAACTTGGTCCTGTTGAGCTTGAAGTAATTACGGGATCCATTCGATCCACTGAGTTGGAAATTGAAGCAGCTGTTGAACGCACGTCACGATCACCGATGATCCGCGACCAGCATGACTACCGAGTAGCGTTGTTTGACGCTATGGGAAGGAAATTGACTGGACGTTCTTACTCTGCGCTGGTGGAGCCTGTCTTTGAGTATTTTGATGAAGGTGACATCCACCCTGGTGATGTGTTCTTCTGGAATGATCCATATAATTCGAGTGGTGGGATCGGCCATGTCCCTGACCTTTGTACGACTGTGCCAATATTTAATGATGGCAAACTGATTGGTTTTTCGCAAGTTTTTGGTCATCACGATGACGTTGGTGGTTCGGTCCCCGGCAGTCTGCCGGTGAACGTCCGGGATCAGTGGGCGGAAGGGCTAGTGATTCCGCCGATGAAACTCTACGATAAAGGTGTTTTAAATCAAGCCGCTTATAATATTGTATTTAGGAATTCGCGTTTGGGGGAGCATCTGCGCGGAGATGTTGATGCGGAGATTGGGGCGGCCAAACTGGGATCGCGGCGTATTGTTGCGTTAGCAAAGCGATATGGCAATGACATGTTGGAATCCGCATTTCAGGCAATGATCACTAATTGTGCTGATATTCTGCGGCGGGAATTGCTGCCAAACATCAAAGATGGTGTTTATACATGGGAGGATTATGTTGAATTCGACGGAGTCGAACGCGATCATCCACCACATGCCTTTCGATTGACGATGACCAAGAATGCTAAGGGCATTCATGTTGATATGAATGGTACAGACCCTGAAGCAGCAGGTCCAATTAACTGGCCGCTAGACTATTCTGATGGTAAGTTTCTTCGTAAATTCATGGCGCCCGTGCTGCGATCCATGGCAGCTTCACCTGAACGTGCAGCACAGATCGACATCAATGAGGGCGCACTTGATATTCTGACTGTGACTTTTCCCGAAAAAGGCACGTTAATCACACCTACATTCGGCAAACCAACTGGAATGAGATTCTTTTTGTTTTTGCGGGTTCTTGGCGCTTTCGCTGGCGTTTTGGCTAAAGCAACTAAGGGCCATATTCCAGCAGATCATGAGACCATTCGTATTTGGGGTATGCATGGTGGAAAAACGCAAAAAGATTTCTTTTTGTTCAGGGAAGTTCTTGGTGGGGGTGCGCCGGGACGGCCTTGGGCAGACGGCAGTGATGTAGTTCACATAGTGCCTAACTCGCGCAACCTACCGGTAGAGTTTTCTGAAACTCGATTTCCAATTAGGATTGAACAACTTGGCCTGGCGCAGGATTCAGCTGGCGCTGGATTTCGTCGGGGTGGTTTTGGTTACGACAAACGGGTTCGCAGCCTGAATAATTCAACAATAATTTCAAATGCTGATCGTTCGGAACTTTCCTGTGTTGGCATCAATGGCGGTAAAGCAAGTGACGTGTATAAGGCGTCGGTTGAGCGTTCAGACGGTAGTAAACAGCAGATCTCGGGAATGTCTGATAATGTTATTGTCGAGGCAGGTGAAATCGTCCGTATAGTTACTACTGGTGGCGGTGGTTGGGGTGATCCACTGAAACGCGAAGCCGACATGGTTGCCTATGATGTGACAACGGGCCTGGTGTCAGAGGATGCTGCCAGCGCAGATTATGGTGTCGTTGTCAAAAAAGATGGGTACGTTTTTGACGTCGACAAAGAAGCAACAAAGGCCCTTCGTACAAAAATTCTGAGTACACGTGGTCCATTGCCGTTGTATGATCGTGGCCCTGGATTTGCCGCCTACAAGAAAAGTGGCGCGATAACCTACCCTGAGGGCTGGAGCGATCCTGATGAGGGCTGGTTGGCATTTCCAAGCAAAAGTTACCCAAAATGATGAAATTTGTGGTCCCACTCCCGGCTACATTAAACTGATGGCGAACTTTGCCATCTGCGGGACGCGTCTAGCGGCCCGCTTTTTTTTCTAGCAGAAGACCAAATTTGGAGAATGAAATGACTGCTGAAGTTAGAATGGAACGGATGACCCAGAATGAGGTAGGGGAGGCGATCAGCCAAGATCGACTTGTGATTATTCCGACTGGTGCAACGGAGGCGCATGGCCCGCACATGCCTACTGATACAGATACGCATCAAGCGGGACATATCGCGTTGTTGTTGGCTAAGCGTATAGGCGCGGTGGTGGCACCTACCATAAATTACGGAATATCGAAAACATTTGAAAATTTCCCTGGCACAATTTCATTATCGATCCCTTTGTATCAAGATTTGGTATATGAGGTGGGATCTGCTTTGGTAAAATCTGGCTTTAGAAAAATTTTGATACTAAATGGGAATAGACCGAATGGCACAGCTAATGACGCTGTTGCACGGCGTTTGCAGGATGATTTGGATGAGGAAAAAAGTTTTGTAGTCACCGCGCTTAGCTATTGGGAACCTGGTGCCCTTGCTGTGCATGCTTTGCGCAAGTCAGAGGTCGGGGGTATGGGCCATGCTGGCGAATACGAGACTTCGTTTCAATTAGCGGTCCGCCCTGAATTGGTTCATATGGACCGCTTAAAAGGTGTTTATGCGCCACTGGTCGGTTGGGATCTGGTTGCACCGATGGTGCCAGTTCGAACTTATGGCCGCCGCCCACGCCCTGCAAAAGGTCATGCGGCGATTTTTGGCAACCCACATGTAGCAAGCGCAGAATCTGGTAAAGCGTTTATTAAGGTTACAGTGGATGCTTTAGAAGAACTGATGAATAATATTCAGCCATCTTACGAAGAACGCAATTCAGGTCAGAAAAAATAAGGGTGTGTTTGGGCGAATGGAAAACCTGTTTAATCCAACTTTGGATCGTAACTTGTTAGGGGCTCTGAGCTTGGGTTCTGAAAAATGAGCTTGGAAGCTACAGAAGCCAGTGATGAAATTTGGCAGCTTAGTGCGGCAGAAGTTATTGATTTTCTTGGTAAAGGTGCGCTGTCACCGGTAGATGTACTGGAATGTTTAGAGCGGAGGGTTACAGAAGTGAACCCCATCGTAAACGCATTACCTACTCTGTGTTTTGATCGCGCCTACGATCGTGCAAAAAAGATGGATTTAACGGATCAGGCGGTTCACAGCCCGCTAGCGGGGTTACCCGTTGTGATAAAGGACTCCATTCCGGTTCAAGGGGTACGTACAACTTATGGATCATGGGTGTTTAGAGATTATGTGCCTGAACAATCTGACGCGGTTGTACTCAAAATTGAAAGCAATGGTGGGTTGGTTTATGCGAAGTCAAACACGCCAGAGTTTGAGGCGGGAGCCAACACGTATAACAAGGTTTTTGGCGCTACCCGAAATCCCTGGAATACGTCTATGTCAGCGGGAGGCTCGTCAGGTGGCGCGGCGGTTTCTGTTGCAACGGGCATGGCTTGGTTGGCTCAAGGGACGGACTTCGCGTGCTCTCTTAGAAACCCAGCGGGTTTTAATAATGTAGTCGGACTACGCCCAAGTATTGGTGTTGTTCCGCAAGGCCCAAACAATGTGCCATTTCAAACACTTTCTGTTTCGGGGCCAATTGCTCGTACAGTAGCGGATTGCGGGCTATTTCTTGATGCAATGGCTGGCGCTGATGTTGCTGACCCATTTTCGACTACAGTAGCGTCAGGAATTTTTTCAGTCGCTGCACACGCACCTAAGAGACCGATACGAGTTGGGTTCAGCCTAGATTTGGGGTTAAGTCCGGTGGACCCGTCCGTTCGCATTGTTGTGACTAACGCGGCCAAAAAACTGGCTGCGAGTGGCGTCGATGTTGTTGAGGCTAACCCTGATATGTCTGGTACTCACGAGGCGTTCCGTACTTTACGAGCGTTGCAATTTGCAACGGCTTGGGGACATTTGCTGCCAGAGCATAGAGATGTATTAAAGCCTGATGTGATTTGGAACATTGAAGAGGGCCAAAATCTAACCTCAGATGTGATAATTAGAGCAGAACGGCAACGGCTTCGTATTAGAAGAAACATCCTAGAGTTCCTCCAACAATATGACGCCCTGATTCTTCCAACGTCGATTGTCCCACCTTATCCGTTGACACAAGACTACGTCTCGGCTTGTGATGGGATTAAATTTGATAATTATCTTGAGTGGATGGCTGTTAGCTATGCGATCACGCTTACTGGATGCCCATCTATTTCGATCCCAGCCGGCATCACACAAGATGGGCTTCCGGTTGGACTGCAAATAGTATGCGCATCACACGCCGATGCTAAGCTTCTTAGTATAGCGGCTTTTGTTGAATCGGAATTAGGTTTTTCACTAAAGAAACCAATTACTCCAAATATTATAAAAACTGCTCAAGTAGTTACGTTATGAGAGATTTGAGCCTTCCCTTATTGAAGAATGCAGCCAGTGTGCCAGAACTTCCTGCACTAATAAATCTGAAAAATAGACCTAATGTTATTGTGACAGGAGCCGAAGCTCATGTCTGCGTTCTTCGGACCGTATTCGGCCTAATGGACTTAGGATACAACCTGATTACGGTTGAAGACGCTGTTGGTTCACCTCGAAACTTAGTCAAATCTCCCGGGTTTTCAAATATGAGTCAATGTTCTTGCCCGATCGTTTCAAGTGAAACGGTTATAATTGAGTGGCTTGAGCAGGCTAATAAAAAAATATTTCGCAAACCGTTGCCAGTAATAAGAGATTTAGCACAATCTGATCCAACTCAAAAACATTGAAAGGAATGTGACAAGATTTAAGTTGGTTAAATTATCCGCATTGTAGACACTCAATCCTATTTGTGGATATAATTGAGTAACCTGATGGCATGGTGATTGATCGAATCATAGGCGACCCGAAGAAAACGAAGAATTGGGAGGAAATTTTGAAACCACCGTTTTTTAGATATCATGTAGCGACTTCTGTGGAGGACGCAATTCACCAATTGGCTGAAAATCCAGGTGCTTTAATCCTTGCGGGTGGGCAGAGCCTCGTTCCGGCAATGAACTTTAGGCTAGCGTCACCTGAGATGCTTATCGATATAGGTAAAATAACCGGGTTGAGCTCAATTCTCATTGAGGGTGATGAAGTTGTTGTTGGGGCTAACGTCCGCCATCGTGATCTTGAGTTAAGCGATGAAGTTTTCGCAGAGCTGCCCGTCCTTCGCCAAGCGTTAGGCAATGTGGCCCATGTGCCCATCCGCCACCGCGGCACCATAGTGGGCAGCATATGCCACGCGGACGCGGCGGCAGAGATGCCAATGATGCTAACATTGACAGGTGGATACGTAACTGCGGTTGGGCCAGAGGGTACCAGAAAAATCCTAGCTGAGGATTTTTTTAAGTTTCACATGACTACCACGCGAGCAGCAGATGAAATGATTGTAAGTGCCCATTTTCCTATTCCCCCTGAGGGCACGGGATCTCACTTTCGAGAGTTTGCTCGTCGTAATGGAGATTATATGCTCGCTGGGACTGGTGCACTGATTAGAACGGACATTGGTGGCCGTGTTGTGACAGCGCGTTTGGCCGCATCTGGAATAGCCTCAACGCCAAAGCGGCTGCTTGATGTTGAGCACGTACTAATTGGAAATATTTTAAGTGAGAGGTTACTAGAAAAGGCTGCAAGTGTTGCAGCTGAATCAGTGTCTACTCCTGATGATACTTCTGCAACCAACGCTTATCGTCGCCACCTTTTAACTGGCTTAATTAAGGATGTCATTGCCCAAGCGGCCAAAGCAGAAGAGGGAATGGTAATATGAAATATAAGCCGAATATCCAGAAAATAATACCAAACGAATCTACTGATTCAAAAAATATGATAACTTTTAAGGTAAATGGATTAGAGATTAGTAGATCAGTTTCTACCAGGCTTCACTTGGCGGATTTTCTTCGACATGAAATTGGTCTTACTGGCACCCATGTAGGTTGTGAGCACGGAGTTTGTGGAGCTTGTACAATCTTGTTGAACGGGCAGGCCGTCCGGTCTTGCTTAACGTTTGCCGTCCAGGCTGACGGTGCTGAGATTCACACAATAGAATCGGAAGCTGAGGACGATGGAACGCTTAGTGTACTGCAGCAAGCGTTTGAAGATTGCCACGGCCTGCAGTGTGGCTTTTGTACGCCAGGCATGATCATGAATATTAGGTCGTATTTTAACTCTAATGAAAAATTGGACCTTTCTGACGACGGAATCCGTGAGATTATCTCCGGTAATCTGTGCCGCTGTACTGGCTATGCAAACATCGTCTCAGCTGTTCGCCAAGCTGCAAAGCAACTGGGTAAAGGTTAAGGAGATAAATATGTCGACGCGTCAATTTGGAGCAAGAGTTAAACGAAACGCTGATCCAGAGCTTTTGAGGGGCGAGGGTTGCTTCACTGACGATATACCTTTGCATGGTGCTCTACATGCAGCATTCGTCCGCAGCCCGTTTGCACGGGCTAAAATACTTGAGATAGATGTTACTGAAGCAGTTGAACTCGAGGGAGTCATTGCGGTTTATACTTGTGACGATATCGGCCACTTGGATCAGGAACTGCCATTATTGATCCCTCATGATTGTATGACGGATGCGCGGACCGCGCGGCCATTGGCGCGCGACGACGTTTATTATGTTGGTCAGCCGGTGGTAATGGTGGTTGCCATCAACAGATATATTGCTGAAGATGCACTGCTGTTGATTGATATTGATTATGACCCGCTGGAAGTGGAGATGGGCCTGGAAGCGGCGGCCATGGACGGTGCACCGTTGGTACATGACACCCATCCAAATAATGTGGCTGCTGATTTTACGCAAATATCAGGAGACCCTTCCGCTGCAATGCAAGACGCTGACCATGTTACCCGTATTACAGTGCGCGTCGACCGGTCAACGGCTTCGGCGTTGGAAGCGCGTGCGGTTGCGGCACAATTTGATCATGTTTCGGGTCAACTTACAGTGTGGGATGGGACACAAGCTCCGCTAGCAGTCCGTGGGGGAATTGCGTCTTTGTTTGGGTTAGACGAAGACAAAGTACGTGTAATAGCTCCAAACGTAGGTGGTGGGTTTGGTCAAAAAATTATGTTTCCACATTCTGATGAAGTGTTGGTGCCTCTGGCTGCAATGACACTAGGTAGGCCTGTCAAATATATAGAAGACCGTAGGGAGAATTTTATCGGGTCTAATCAGGAACGCACACAGATTCATCACATGGAATTGTTTGCCAAAAAGACTGGAGAAATTATTGCTTTACGTGATAATTTCTTGCACGATACCGGCGCTTTTATTCCTTACGGAATTGCGGTGCCGCAAGTTGCATCAACATCAATTGCTGGCCCGTACAGAATTCCAAATATCGAGGTTTCCTTCAAAGCTATTTATACCCCTGCTACTCCGGTTAGCCCATATCGTGGCTGCGGCCGCCCACACGCATGTTTTGCTATCGAGCGCGCTATAGATCAACTAGCAGATGAGTTGGGTATGGATCGTATGGAAATCCGGCGGATTAATCTTATTGCAGATGATGAATTTCCATACGAACGGGATGGGTTGATTTTTGCAGATGGATTGAAGGTTATTCAAGACAGCGGGCAATATACTAAAGCTTTGGAAATGGTTCGGGCAAAAATTGGTTGGGATGGTTTTGCTGAAAAACAAAAAGCTGCCCAGGCTGAGGGCCGGTATTTGGGAATGGGGCTTGCATTTTATGTGGAGGGTACCGGACTTGGCCCCTATGAGGGCGGACACATTAAGATCCATCCGATCACTGGAAAGGCTTATGTGAATACTGGACTAACGTCTCAAGGGCAAGGTCATGAAACTGTTTTTGCTCAGATTGTGTCGGATCAACTGGGCATTGCTGTTGAAGATGTGATCGTAGTTGAGGGCGATTCAGGTGCTTTTGACTGGGGTGTAGCTACGTTTGCCAGCCGTGCTGCGGTGTGTTCTGGCAATGCGATTCACAAAACCGCAATCAAGGTCCGCAAGAAAATTATCGAGGCAGCAGCAAATATGCTCGAGGCAGATCTTTCCGAAATTGAGTTGGAAGATGGCTATGCTTTAGTCGCTGGTACCAATCGGAAAGTTGCTCTCTCTGCTGTGGCGACTGCTACCAATCCTTTACGTTATGCATTTAATGAGGCGGCAAAAGCCGCAACCCAGTTTGCACCAGCCAGTCGACATGACGGGCCTGCGTTGGCCGAAGGTCAGCAGCCAGGATTAGAGGACACTGATTTTTTTAGTCCTGATTGTGCAACATGGGCCTATGGCGTTCATGCTGCAATCGTCGAAATAGATCCGGTGACATGCAAGGTCGACTTCCATAAATATGTTTGCATCCATGACTGTGGTAACATGATAAACCCAACCATTGTCGAAGGCCAGGTTTTAGGAGGGTTTGCTCAGGGAATTGCCGGAGCGCTGTACGAGAAAATTGAATTTGATGAAGATGGAAACCCCATTAACGCTAGTTTTGTCGATTTTCTAATTCCATACGCTACTGAAATTCCATCCATTGAAATTCACCATTTAGAAACTCCGGCACCCAATAATCCACTTGGGGTCAAAGGTGTAGGTGAAGCCGGCTGCATAGCGGTGGGTGCAACGGTCGCCTCCGGCATTCAAGATGCAATGAAACACAAGTCCAATGCCATATTTAGACAAACACCCATTACGCCCAGCATGATACATGAGGGGCTTTTCAAGACGTCGAGCTGAAATACAGAACGTGACGTCCAACCAATACTTAATAGCTGGGAAAGACCTGGCTTATTATTAAAAAAGGAGGAATAATTATGACAAAGAAACTAATGTTTATCGCATTTTTGGCCAGCCTATTCACTGGTAGCGTGGCGATGTCGGAAGGCTTTAAGTTGGGCGGCAAGCCCAATCCGGCACTGGTCATATTTTCACAAACAAATGATGGGGGGTGGTCTCAAGCTCTGGACGAAGCTCGCCTGAGGGTTGAAGCCGAATTAGGATTAAAAATCCCTGTGGTACAAAATATTCCTGAGAATGCAACAGCGATTAGACCGGCAGTTGAGCTGCTTATCGATCGTGGCCACAATATTATAATTGGTTCAGCATTCGGTTATTCTGATACTTTTCTTGAATTGGCTGGTGAACACCCAGATGTTGCATTCTTGAACCCAGCAGGGACGACCAACTCCGCTAACCTTCAATCTTTTTATGGTAGAACGTACGAAAGCCAATATCTTTGTGGTATGGTAGCTGGGGGTTTGACCAAAACTAACAAGATTGGTTTTGTCGGGGCCAATCCGTTTGGATTGGTTAACTGGACCGTTAACGCTTATTTACTTGGAGCGCGTAAGGTGAACCCGAATGCACAGCTAACTGTTGTCTTTACAGGTGCCTGGAATGATCCGGTAAAAGAGCGTGCAGCAGCAGAAGCTCTGATCGAGCAGGGTATTGATGTTATCGGCCAACATGTTGATACGCCAACTCCGCAGATTGTGGCAGAGGAAAAGGGCGTCTATGGAACAGGTCACCATAGAGATTTCTCAGAATTCAGTAGTGCTACACAGTGTTCATCTGCCTGGGTTTGGGAAGAGTATCTTGTGCCAGAAATTAATAAGATTGTTGCTGGTGACTGGGAGCCAAACCCTTGGGGAGCATTTTTGTCAATTAAAGATGGTGGAACTGATGCGGTTGGCTTTGGTTCGGCTGTCAGTGATGATCTAAAGGCTCAAGTTATGGCTGAAAGGGACGCAATAATAGCTGGCAAACATGTATATGCTGGACCAATTATTGATGCTGATGGTACGGTGCGCGTTGCGGCTGGTGAGGTGCTGGGCGATGGAGATATTTGGGCCATGGACTGGTTTGTTGCGGGTGTAACGAGCCAGTAATGCCGCCGACCTCAGTAGTAGGCCAATTGGATCCGGCGGTAAAAAATACTGCCGGATTCGTACTTGAGCTTCGTAATATTGTTAAGACTTTTGGCACATTTACTGCGCTTGATGATGTCAATTTTAATCTAAAAAGAGGTGAAGTTCATGCCCTGTTAGGAGAGAACGGCGCCGGAAAATCCACGTTAATGAATATTGTTTGTGGCCTGTACGCGGCGGATTCCGGGGAAAGGTTGCATGAAGGTGAGCCCGTCTGGATTTCCAACCCCCGTGAGGCGCATGCCTTAGGGATTGGTATGGTGCATCAGCACTACAAATTAGTGAAACCATTTTCGGCATTGGAGAACATCCAACTTGAAAACGGTAGTGGCCCTTACCGGACATCACTAAATCGAATACGCCAAAAGGCTACTGAAATTTCAAAGATTATTGGCTTCGAGGTTGATCTAGATCTCCCGGTTGAGCAATTGTCTATATCTGAACAACAGCGTGTCGAAATTTTAAAAATACTAACTGCTGATGCGCGGATCATCATTCTGGATGAACCCACGGCAGTTTTGACTGACATGGAAGCTGAGAATATGTTTACAGCGATGCGGAGCCTTGCTGCTACTGGGTGCAGTGTTGTCTTTGTAACTCATAAATTGCGAGAAGCGTTTAGTTTTGCTGATCGGATTACTGTGATGCGTGGAGGGAAAACAATTAATACAGTTTTACCAAACCAACTAGATGTAACTGAATTAACCACATTGATCGTGGGTGAAACCGTCGTTGAAAGTGTAAATCGTTCTAAAAATATTGGTGATCCTAAAATAACTCTTAATGAGATTTCTATGAAGCGAAATAATGGGGTTAATGCTATCACTGATCTCAGTTTTCAGGTGAGATCAGGTGAGATTTATGGAATTGCTGGCATCGGTGGCAATGGCCAGAATGAGCTAGTTGCAATCTTAAGTGGTTTAAGAAAAATTGATACAGGCAGCATCGAACTTAATGACGTTGGGCGTGTTGAAAATGCGACGCCAATTGAATTAAGAGATTTGGGTATCGTTTGTATTCACTCCGATAGAGAAACATACGGGCTAGCTTACGGTCTTAATATTGCAGAAAATTTTTCGATTAGTGGTGTGTTGGCTGGAGAGTTTGGTAGTTATATTAAGGTTAAGCACAAACTTATTCATGAAGCTACTGAGTTGGCCATCGAAGCTTATGACGTGCGTGGAGTTCGCACTCTAAATCAAAAAGCTGGCCTTTTGTCTGGGGGCAATGCTCAAAAACTCGTAATCGCTCGAGAATTTTCTCGTGAGCCATCCATTGTAGTCGCCCATTCGCCTTGTCGGGGACTAGATGTCCGCGCCTCTTCTGCCGTGCATGAATACTTATTAAAAGCCCGAGATCGGGGTGGTGCAGTTGTTTTGATCAGTGAAGATTTAGATGAGATTCTATTAATGTCTGATCGTATAGGGGTCATGAGTGGTGGCGCAATCGTCGCTGAATTTGATGCGCCTGCAAACCGAAATGAAATAGGTAAGAGTATGACGGGACATGGTTGAAAGTACTGTTAAAAATCAACGAAATCTATTTCAACGGTTCAACCTTGAAGTACGGGATCATATGCTGGCGTGGCAGCAGGCGGTCTTAATCTTTGGAGGACTACTGTTAGGCTTGTTCTTGTCAGCTTTGATGCTTGTAGTGGCTGGGGTAGGGGTGTCTGACTTATTGAACGAGTTTATAATTTCGATTTTTACCAGTAGCCGGAATATTAATGCAGTACTGTTACTTTCGGCCCCATTAGTCATTGTTGGCTTGTCTGCGGCGATAGGATTTAAAGCCCGCTTTTGGAATATTGGGATTGAAGGCCAGGTTATTTTTGGTGCCATTGGTGCGACCCTAATTGCCAATTATGATATTGGGCCAGATGGGTTTAGGGTTTTACTGATGGGTCTGGTTGCTGCGCTCTTTGGAATGGCCTGGATTGCTTTACCGATGGTCTTGAGGCTAAAATTACAAGTAAATGAAATTATTAGCACTTTGTTGTTAAACTACATCGCATTTAACTTTTTATTACATTTGCTTTTTGGATCCTGGAAGGATCCTATTACATCATTCCCCAATTCAAAGATCTATGATCAATTTGAGCGACTACCTAAGCTGGCTGGGCTGGATTTCAACGTCTCAATTCTGTTGGCATTGGCACTAGTAATTATCTTTGTATGGGTACTTGCTGTCAGCCGTTTTGGCTTTGTGCTAAAGTTTGTATATTCCAATTCAAAAATGGCAAAAAGTATTGGTATTAATGTTGGTGTCCTGGTGGCCTGCGCGGCGCTTGCATCGGGTGCACTATCTGGAATTGCTGGCTTCACTATTAGTGCAAGCATTGACAGCCGCCTAACACAAAGCTTTTTTGTTGGCTATGGCTTCTTGGGTATACTAATCGGATTTCTGGCGCGAAATAACCCGCTATTGGTGGTACTGTTTTCGGTTATGATGGCAATTCTCATGGTTGCAGGGCAAACACTCCAAGTATTTTACCAGATACCGTTCTCAATGATACAGCTTATTCAAGCCACAATTGTGATTTGTGTCGCGGCCTCTGAATTTTTCATTCATCATCGCATACGCCTAGTAAAGTAGAGAGAAAAGATATGGATTTTTTTGTTAATTGGGTTTCCGTAGTGCCTCAATTTGCTGTTCCATTTGCGCTTGCTACTTTGGGTTTGATTATCTGTGAACGATCTGGGGTTTTAAATCTTGGTGCAGAAGGTTTTATGCTGGTGGGGGCGATGATAGGAGCAGGTGCTACTTTGGTAACAGGCTCTCCTCATCTATCCTTAGTTCTTGCGGCGTTATCTGCAGGGACGCTGTCCTTACTATTTGGATTTTTGGTAATCACCCTAAGGGTCAATCAGGTTATTTCTGGGTTAACCATGGTGTTTTTTGCACAAGGTTTTACCACGCTTGTTTCAACCAAAATGAATTGGACCAACAAGGCTTTTGAGGGTATTGGAAAAATTGATTTTGGGCCGCTTGCAGACATTCCATTGGTTGGCAGGCTTTTGTTTGACCAGGACATAGTCGTTTACATAACAATCTTGATCTTCATTGTAGTTGCATTTGCCTTTGAACGGACGGAACAGGGATTGCGAATTCGAGCTGTAGGCGAAAACCCTGAAGCGGCTGATGCTGCTGGAGTTTCTGTCGTTATGAATCGTTATTTTGCTGTTTTTATTGGTTGCATGTTGGTTGGCTTAGCCGGTGCGTATATGTCGGTCGTAGTTTCAAAAATTTGGGTTGACGGCATGTCTGGAGGCCGGGGTTGGATCGCTATTGCTCTCGTGATCTTTGCCCGTTGGCGGTTCTGGCCCGCACTTGCTGGTGCGGCTTTATTTGGCTGTGTTGAGGCGCTGATACCCCGCATCGCAGCTGTTGGCTTACAGGTGCCACAGTATTTTGTTTTGATGTTGCCATATGTAGCAACGTTAACTGTCATGGTCTGGGCCTCGCTTGGCAAAAACTCCAGTGGGGCACCCGGCGCGCTTGGGAAACCGTTCGTACGTGAAGAACGAAACTAATTTAGTCACGAAAGTATCAGATGGGCACGTTGATTTTTTTAAAATTACTATTGGAGTGCAATACAGGACCGTCTAAAGTTGAAACTGACAAAAAGGACCACCGAAATGAATTTGAAACAGGAGTTTGAAGTTAAATGTTCGCGAACGGATGTTTGGGAGTTCTTTAAAGATATTCCTGGGGTGGCGCTTTGCTTGCCGGGCGCGGAATATTTAGGTCAAAACGAAGATGGCAAGCATCAGGGAAAAATTTCTATGTCGGTGGGCCCCTTCCAATCTAATTTTTCTGGAGCAGCGGAAGTCTTATATGATGACGCTGACTATATCATTAAAATGTCGGGAAAAGGTGTCGATAAAAAGGGATCTAGTCGAGGCAAAATGGAGATGGTCTGCCATTTGAGCGATAACGGCCCGCTGACCACAATTTCTGTGGACGTTGAGGTTCAATTGTCAGGCGCTATTGCACAGATTGGACGCACGGGAATAATCGAAGATATTGCGAATATTTTAGTTTCTGATTTTGTCAAAAATACTGAGGCAGCGCTAAATGTAAATAATAATTCCAGTCAATCCGACGAGCCGAGTGTGATCGCCACTTCACATGGAACAGCTGCACCAATTTCCAGTTTTGGGTTGATAATTAGATCTTTAAAAGGGTGGTTTCGTAGACTATTTGGAACGCGTAAAGCCAGGGAGCCCCACAATTAAACGTACGTCCAGTTTTGGTACTTCGATTTTTTTGTGGGCGCCATATTTGCAGGGCCATCTTGCCATGCTGGTCTACTCGTTGCTTGTTGCCGGTTCGTTTAGTTTGGGAAGTATTGTTGCTAATGAGATAGCTCCATCTGCGATAAATGCGATACGATTCTCAATGGCGACAGTGCTCATGGGGATAGTAGCCTTTGCCGGACCTGGCATCAGGCGCTGTCATTTTCGGGCTCCTTGGCGCTATCTGGTTTTGGGTGGTTTACTCGCTTCTTATTTTTTAACGATGTTTGAGGGACTTAAAACTGCTGAACCTGTATCAGCTGCTGCAATTTTTACACTTATTCCCCTATTTGCAGGAATATTTGGTTATATTTTATTGCGACAGGTAATGACTATCAGAATGGCTATTGCTTTAGCACTAGCGGCTGTCGGCGCCTATGCGGTACTATTTCGCGGTGATTTTTCACAATTGACTAAAATGAATCTTGGTCGAGGCGAGTTTGTATATTTAATTGGGTGTGCAATTCATGGAATTTATACACCTATGGTATCAAAAATGAATCGTGGCGAAAGTGCAATAAATTTTGTTTTTGGTACTTTGTTAGCAGGGTCTATTTTTCTTATCATATTTGGTTTCAACGATATTCGTGCTACGAATTGGGCGTCTTTGCCAATAATTTTTTGGGTAACGTTAGGATACCTTGTAGTGTTTGCAACCGCAGCTAGCTTTGTACTTATTCAGTTTGCAGCCCTCCGCCTTCCGTCAGCTAAGGTAATGGCTTACACTTACTTGACGCCAGTCTGGGTGATTGTTTGGGAAATCATACTTGGAAATGGACTGCCGAGCCATCTAGTTTTTCCTGGTATCTTTCTTACGGTAGGTGCGCTTTTTTTGTTAATAAAAAACTAAATTTTGGGCACTTTGAGTAATTTATGACTACTAAAAAGGAATAAAGACAATGGTGGCTAAAGAATTTTAAAAGGCTCTTCTCGTAATAAAAAA
>TARA_B110000093_G_scaffold88970_1_pt1 | contig 19258 bp, 15 predicted proteins | sample TARA_B110000093 | Tara Oceans TARA_B110000093 (sample SAMEA4397390) | marine metagenome | biome: Polar Biome; feature: [MIX] marine epipelagic wind mixed layer (ENVO:01000061); material: water (ENVO:00002006), including particulate matter (ENVO:01000060) such as... | depth 10-100 m | reverse complement strand
TCTCCGCCGCAATCACCATTACAGTCATCTTCTAAACATGAACCATCACCAATAGTGGCATCATCATTATAGTTACAAGCCAATTCATCTGTACATCCAACGCAAGTATCGAAATCACAATCTCCAGCTACTGTAGCGGTTGAGTCATAATTACATGCCCCAAGATCCATACATCCTGTACATGAAGAATTATCTCCATCACATACTGCGCAGTCATCTAAAACAGCACTTCCACCGCAAACACCATTACAATCTTCATCTAAACAAGTATCAGTACTAACAGACGCTGCAGGATCAAAATTACAAGCTGTATCATCTGTACAACCCTCAACTGCAGTAGTTGGAAAAGACAATCCTAAACCTTCATCTACATTCCAGTAATACTGGTGCGGAGTATTAGATGTTCCATCTCCAGGTAAATTCTCTAGAACTAACGCGTTAAAGTTAAAAGAGAAATCACCATCAGTAGTAAACTGACCTATACAAACTGAGTTGTTCACTCCTGTTCCATATCCATTAAGATTTGAAAGCTGATTAAACCCACCATTAAGAGCTACCCAAGCACCTCCTGTAAATGTGTTAATTTCTATATCACCACCTGCAGTAAAAGCAGGTATCCAATTAGCTTCTGGATCCGGTATAGATGTAGTAGAACCAACTCCCGGAACCTCCCCTAGAGGATACTCGCTAGTGATTGGCGTCCCTAACTGCGAATCAGACAACTGACCTATGGTAACCCCAGAACTATATCTTAAATCTGGAAAACCCAGTCCAAGTAAGAATGAGCTAATTCCAGATAACGTTTCTGAAGAATGAGCTGCTGATCTATAAAAACTAGTCGTAGTAGAAAAGTTCAGCGGGTTTGCTAGACCGCCAGTAACACTAGTAACAAAGTCTGTCCCACTTACAGTATTAACAAAAACTCGGTAAGTAGTCTGCCCCGTAAGTTCAGGGATAGACCCATCATGCACTATTTGGTCTACGGAAACATTCGTCATCTGCCCGTAAGACACACCACACCAACAGAGGCATGCTAAGATAATTGGTAAAAGTTTTTTCATAACAGTTTGTAATTTTATCTAGACTTTTCAGTTAAAGCCAATCGCAAAGATATAAAAAATACGGAACAACTAGCTCTTCATACTTCTTATATCCCAAAAAAAAAATAATTCATCGGTTAAATATTCCTTTTTATCGAACCAACCCCGTAGAATAAGAGCTAAAACTGGAGAAGAAATATTTTTTTTCACAAAAAAATCAAGCTATATAAAGAAATAGAATCATTTATATTATATTTGCGCCCCGATTTGGTGCTATAGCTCAGTTGGTAGAGCAACGGACTGAAAATCCGTGTGTCCCTGGTTCAAATCCAGGTAGCACCACAAAAAAAACGCCTCACATTGAGGCGTTTTTTTTTGAATATTAATTCTTAATAAGATCCTAAGTCTTAATCCAAAACAGAAGGTTATTCCTTAAATTTGGCAATTGATGAATTTTAAGGCAACAGAAATATCTCACCTTATTAATGGTGTGATACTAGGAAATGAGGACGTCCATGTAGATGGATTCAATGGAATAGAACTCGCTCAAGAAGGTGATATCACCTTCTGCGATAACGATAAATTCCTAGAACAAGCAATACATTGCAACGCAAGTATTATAATAGTTTCTCAAGAATTAGATACTACTCTATTCAATCTTTCAAAACATAGCTTAATCATAGTTGATAACCCACGGATGGGATTGGCTATCTTATTATGGCATTATAAAACGATCACTAATCCCTATAAAGGAATTTCTGAACACGCACAAATTTCTGAATCTTCCACTGTTTGCGATTCCTCTTATATTGGTTCCGCTATAATCGGAGAACATTCTGTAATCGGAGAAGACTGCAAAATTCATGATGGAGTAGTAATAGGCCGTTCTATTAAAATAGGGAAGAACTGTGTTTTTCACTCAGGAGTGAGAATACTAGATGATTGCATAATAGGCGATGATGTAACAATTCAGGCCAATGCTGTAATAGGTAGTGATGGATTTGGGTTTGTCCCTAATTCTTCTAATTCATTTATGAAAATTCCACATATAGGTAATGTAATATTGGAAGACCATGTAGAGATAGGAGCGGGAACCTGTATAGACAGAGGAACCATGGGCTCCACTATAATTAGAAAAGGAGTCAAACTAGACAACTTAATCCAAGTCGCTCATAATGTAGAGGTCGGTGAAAACACTGTTATCGCTGCGCAAACAGGAATAGCCGGGTCAACTAAAATTGGCAAAAACTGCATGATAGGCGGGCAGGTGGGTATAGTAGGGCATATCTCTATAGCAGACGGTGTTAAAATAGCAGCCCAAAGCGGAGTAGGACATAGCATTACGGAAGAAAATATGATTATTCAAGGTTCTCCATCCCTTAAAATAAGGGATTATAAAATGTCATACATTGGATTTAAGAAACTTCCGGAGATTATGAAAGAACTTCATAATCTTAAGAAAGAAATAATTGAATTAAAATCAAAGAAATAAATTGGTAAAGCAAAGAACCTTGTCGGCACCTGTGAAACTATCAGGAATAGGACTCCATACAGGAGCAATTTGTGAAATAGAGCTTTGTCCTGCACCTGAAAATCATTGGTATAAATTTCAGCGAGTAGATTTAGAAAACGAGCCTATCATAGAGGCATCCGCCCTAAATGTAAGCACCACGCGAAGAGGCACAACACTAGCAAAGAACGGAGCTGAAGTAAATACTGTGGAACATCTATTAGCCGCACTTTACGCTTCAGAAGTAGACAATGTTCTTATCAAAATAAATGGCCCAGAAATTCCTATTCTAGACGGAAGCTCTAAACATTTCATAGAAGCTGTAGAGGCCACAGGAATTACAGAACAGTTAGCAGAAAGAAACTTCATCCATATAGAAGAGACTATTCCTTTCGAAATAACTGAAATAGAAGCGGAGTTTTTAGCCGTCCCTACTCTCGGAGATGAATACCGTATAACAGTTATGGTAGATTACAAATCTCCTGTCCTAGGGACTCAACACGCTAGTATGTATAAGCTAGAAGATTTTAAAGATGAAATTAGCGGTTGCAGAACTTTTGTCTTTTTAAAAGAAGTTTCCGCATTGGCTCAAGCTGGATTAATAAAGGGTGGGGACTTAGACAATGCCCTAGTATTAGTAGAAAGAGAGTATACTAAAGCTGAGATAAAAGCAATCTTAGAGTTGGTGGGCAAACCCGACTTGGAGGTTAAAGTTGAGGTTGGTTATTTAAATTCTTCTAAACCTATTTTTCAAAACGAACCTGCACGACACAAGCTACTGGACATAGTAGGTGATTTAGCTCTTACTGGAAAGTTTATTAAAGGACACATTTTAGCCGCTAGGCCCGGACATCATTCAAATGTTGAATTTGCTAAAAAGCTCATAGAGTATGATAGGTCGAAGAGAGGTAGATTCGATATTGATCTAACGAAAAAACCTTTGTATGACATCAATCAGATTACAAAGATGCTACCTCATCGGTACCCGTTTTTATTAGTAGATAAAATAATGGAGATGGATGAGAAGGAAATCATCGGTGTTAAGAACATCACCATGAACGAGCCTTTTTTTACTGGTCACTTCCCTGAAAACCCTGTAATGCCTGGCGTACTTCAACTAGAGGCTATGGCTCAGGTAGGAGGGATATTCGCATTAAGTTCATTAGATGATCCTGAAAAATACAGTACCTACTTCTTAAAAATAGATAACGTAAAGTTTAAACAAAAGGTCTTACCTGGCGACACCATAGTTTTTAGGCTTAAACTAGACTCACCTATAAGAAGAGGCCTTGTTAATATGAGCGGTGTAGCTTATGTTAATGGAAAACCGGTGAGTGAAGCATCTATGTTAGCACAGATAGTCAAAGACAAATAAAATTTAGCCATATCATGAATAGTATTCATTCAAATGCGCAGATAGGAGAGGGAACGTCAATAGGAGCTTTTTCTGTAATAGAACAAAATGTACAGATTGGTAAAAACTGCTGGATAGGCCCTAATGTAACCATTATGGATGGCGCTAGAATTGGTGACAATTGTCGGGTTTTCCCCGGTGCCGTAATTAGTGCTGTTCCCCAAGACCTAAAGTATGACGGTGAAGACACACTAGCTGAAATAGGCTCTAACACTACCATAAGAGAATGTGTTACTATAAATAAAGGAACCACAGACAGACAGACGACTAAAGTTGGAGACAACTGTCTGTTAATGGCCTATGTGCACATAGCTCACGACACTTTTGTAGGGAATAACTGTATTATAGCTAATAGCGCGAATATAGCAGGACATGTTGACATAGAAGACTGGGTTATAATAGAGGGGGTTGTAGCAATTCAGCAATTTGTAACCATAGGCCAGCATGCATTTATTGGAGGCGGAAGTCACGTTAGAAAAAATGTCCCGCCTTTTATTAAAGCTGCTAGAGAGCCCCTTTCTTATGTAGGAGTGAACTCAATAGGCCTTAGAAGAAGAGGATTCGAAAATGAGGTAGTTGCAAGCATAGAAGACATATATAGAGCTTTATACGTTCACAGTAATAACATCACTCAAGCAGTAAAAGCTGCTGAAATGGAACTTCCTAGTAGTAAATCAAAGGATCTGATTCTAAACTTCATAAGGAACAGTGATAAAGGAATTATTCGCGGACCTTTTTAAATTTACAATTTCTGGAAATCACTCTAGACAATATCACTCATTCTTATAAAGGGAATGACGTTTTTTCATCTCTTTCAAAAAGATTTGAAGCTAACTCGAAAACCGTTATCCTAGGAAATAATGGTTCGGGCAAGTCTACACTATTAAAGATCATAAGCTCTTTCATTACTCAGAGCAAAGGTAAAGTGATATACACAAAAGATGGAAACTTAATCCCTACAGACTTAATTCCTTTCCAAATATGCTGCTGTAGCCCTTTTATAGAACTCGAAGGAAATTATAGCTTAGATGAGCTCTTCGATTTTCATTTTTCGCTTAGGACAATTAAAACAGGCTATGATAAGGAAAGTTTTTTCGAGTTATGCTATCTCACCGATGCTCAATTTAAAAAAGTAAAGGAACTATCTAGCGGAATGACCCAACGCTTAAAGCTAGCTTTTACATTTCTGACTGAATCTAATTTAATACTTTTAGATGAGCCATGCATGAACCTAGATGAAAATGGTGTCGAGATGTACACTTCGTTCATTAAAAATCTAGGAGATAAAACCACTCAAATAGTCGCGAGCAACTCCATCATAGTGGAGTATGAGCATTGCAACGCTGAAATAACGCTCTAAAAAGGCTAGCCTCGTCTTTTACAGTCTTCCCCATTTACATTCTGCGACAGAGCTAAATCTTACATCAGGAGAGTAAAACATTGAGTCTCTATAAAACACCAGACCAGACAATCGTTCGTGATTTAGTCAAGGACTAATTCTGAGCCACCCTAAAACACTACTATCTGAGTGAAACTGCAGCCCCTGAATTGATTTGCAAATAATTACCTCATCCCTAGACTTCTTATTGACATTTTGCTGGATGAATTTTATGGACCTTATGTTAGCCGAAGTTACTATGGCTACATGGCCATATCCTCCATCAAAAACGAGGATATCACCCGAAGAAGGAGTGCTTACTCCATTATTTTTAAACTGAATTAAGCCTCGAGAAGAGTTACATTCTCCGTGCGGAACACTCTCATCAAAATAATCAACGGCATTCCCAAAGTCAGAAGGCATCTTATGCCCATAAACTTCGAAATAATACCGTCTAACAAATTCTACGCACTGCCATTTTATTCCTAAATCATACCCGTCAGCAGTATAATGCACTCCATGAATACCTGCAGAAGTGCCATTATAATAAACGGATACGCCGTTAAAGGAGTCCAACTCCTCTCCTATCTTATAATATTGAAAAGGAAAATCAAAATGGCAAGAAAGACTTGCAAATATGACCGCCACAGCGCAGAAGGATGACAGAACTACTATCCTCAATTTTGATGAGATTCTTTCAATAAATCATTTACTGTTTTCACCGGGTTAAAAGTGTCTGTTGGAACTTCTACAAACACAGAATTCCAATTAGCCATGGCTCCATTCCACAACCCTGGAAGTTCGAGAATTTTTATCTCTTTTCCTTTATAATTTTTAACGGAGGTAAAAAAGGAATCTTTATCTATAAATTCTGATAAATCGTATTTCTCAGATTTATAATTCTTAATAGCACACACAATATCCACAGGGTTAAAATGAGTGGCCATTTCTAATGCTTTGATGTGGTCAGAATTAGTTTTATCTAACTCTGCCGCTTCTACTATTTGTAAAGAAGTTCCCGTAATCTTGTCTTTGACATAAAAAGGACCTCCACCAGGCTGCCCCTCGTTTATTACCATTCCACATACCCGGATTGGCCTAAACAACAACTCTTTTAAATTGCTTTCATTTAGATTCACATATCCGAAGGTATCAGACAAAAAACTCATCGCTTCATCGGAATAAATCCCTTCGTCTACTTGCCTTTGGAAATGGAATATTTTCTTAGACAACTTCACTAAATACCCCCCAAGTAACTGCTCCCATTTAGATTGCATTTCCTGAACAGATTCTTTGACCACATTGTCAATATTTTTTATAAAGATTAGGTTTGCATCTATTTCGTTAAGGTTATAAATGAGAGCCCCATGGCCCCCCGGCCTAAGGAGGATGTTTCCTAATTCATCTTTAACCATATCTCTAGCCGAGTCTAGTGCAATAGTATCCGTTTCAGGTCTTTGCACCGAGTAACCTACGGTAATATCTTCCCTATTTAGCGTAGCAATATAGGACGCTAACATTTCTTCAACCTGCATTCTATGAGATGGGGAAACGGTAAAGTGAATATGAATTTTTCCGTTTTTACAGGCATACTTAATAGCTTCATTTACATGAATCTGAAAGGGGTTAAGACTTGTTTCCAACTTATGAAAAGGAACTAATCCTTTCGGTAAGTTAGCGTAATTCAACCCAAAAGGTTTTAAGATCAGATCTGATATGTCTTGAAATCGTTGGTCTGAAATGAGCTCTCTAAGCTCCAAATGATATAAGTCATTACATTTATCTCTCAATTCAGAAATAAACGGAAAGTCATATATTCCATCTAAAAACTCACTTACTAGCGTGTTTTTCCTTTCTGATAAATCATAAACATGTTTGAACATTCTACTGGCAGCGCCCGAAGCAGGGACAAATTTCATAACACCTCCACCGTATTCTTCATACTCTTTCATAAGTGAGTTTCTCTCGGACTCATCTATCCTATTGATTCCGTCACCAATGGACGCAGCACGATCTATATCAGCAAATCTCTCTTCTTTTTCTAAAGCCCTAATTTGATTTTCTATAGGAAAAAATAACTTGTCAGCATCCATTTAAACTCAGTTCTGTTTGAGCGGAAAGTTAAGACATAAAAAAACCTAATGGAAACGCTCCATTAGGTTTGGTTAACTTGTATTTGTTTAGGTTTATGCTTATTCTTTTAAAAGGTACTCCAGCTGGACTGAGATACCATTATAATCCTCTACAACTCTCGACACTAAATCTTCCAGCATCGCTCCTTTATCACCGTTTTTTGATTTTTTTTCGATTTCTAAAACCAAGGCTTCCATGTCTTTAAGCCCTAACATAGCTATGCTAGACTTGGCTTTATGGGCCAAAGGGTGAAGTGCACTAAAATCTGCCCTTACGACACATTCCTGCATTTCACTAAAATAATCTGGCACTTGTTTTACAAACATTGAAATGATCTGATGTATCATCTCTTTGTTTCCTTGAAAAACTTGATTTAAATATGACAAATCAAAAGAAGGATACTCATTTTCATTATCTATCATCGTTGAACTTTTGTTTGATTCTCCTCTATTTACGGAATTAGTTAAAGATTAGTTTCAGAAGATCACATAAAATTTAACCAGTTAGGTTTTTGGCATTAGTCTATTTGTATTTTAGCATTCGATTCACTATCCATGAAAAACATTTTAGTTACAGGAGGCGCGGGATTTATAGGCTCACACACCATATTAGAGCTTATTAAAAGTGGCTTCAATCCTATAGTTTTAGATAACTTTTGTAATTCTGAGAGATTCATCCTCGATAATCTAAAGAACTTAACAGGGAAAAAAGATTTAAAAGTATATGAGGCAGACTGCACTATTAAATCTGAGGTAACAGAGGTTTTCAAGAAAGAGTCCATAGATGGGGTAATTCATTTCGCAGCTTACAAAGCTGTAGGAGAATCATTTTCTAAACCCTTAGAATACCATGCGAACAATGTCAACTCCCTTACTGTTCTTTTAGAGTGCATGAAAGAGTTTGAGGTTACCAATTTGGTTTTCTCTTCAAGTTGCACTGTTTATGGAGACACTGAAGATTCTCCAGTTAGTGAGAATTCTATTAAGAATGCTCCTACCTCTCCATACGGTCGCACAAAGGCTTATTGCGAAGCTATTCTAAACGATAATAACAACTCTGACGGAAGTAACTTAAATGCTGTAATTCTTCGTTATTTCAATCCAATCGGAGCACATCCCTCTGCCAAGCTAGGAGAGCTCCCATTGGGTCCACCAAACAATCTAGTTCCTTACATAACACAAACAGCTATTGGGATAAGAGATGAATTGACCATCTTCGGAGGGGATTACAACACACCAGACGGAACCTGTGTAAGGGATTATATTCACGTAGTAGATGTAGCTTTGGCCCATTTAGCAGCACTCCACTGGGCTCATACGCAAGAAAAAGCGTTAGAAGCATTTAATCTAGGTTCGGGAAAAGGGGATTCTGTATTACATGTAGTGAAGACTTTCGAAGAATGTACAGGACAAAAACTTAATTACTCAGTAGGCCCAAGAAGAATAGGCGATGTTTCTACTGTCTATGCTGACCCATCAAAAGCAAAAAGGATATTAGGCTGGGAGACTAAATTTACACTAGGTGATGCTTTAACACATGCGTGGCAATGGCAGAAACAACTTTCGAAATAAGCATTTAAACAAAAACTTCGTTACATACCATAAGGTAATTAACAAGAAAACCCACTAAACTCCCGACTAAGACCTCCATTAGAGTGTGGTGGCCTGTATAAATCCTAGAAGCACCCACCAGACCGAGCACACCAACCAGGAGGCTTATCCAAAAGTATTCGTTGAACGTATCGTTAAATTGGTACATATGTGAAAAGGCACAGATAGCACCCAAAACACCACTGGCTCCAAGAGTATGAATACTAATTTTAAATTTGAATGATACTATAAGAGCGATTACTAAAGAACAAATGACACCGCAAAACATGCTATATATATCTGAGGGTAGATAACCACTACCAAGCTTACATCTGAGTAGCACATATGTCACACCAAAATAAAAGAGCATAAGTAAAAAAGGTATATAACGTTCTTTTCTTTTAGAAACTTGAATGTCGCTGATAATTTTTCTGGAGACCATTGTTCCAAGGCTAATAGCCGGGGCAAAGACATTTACAGCCATCACGATTAGGAGGAAGTCTTTTATTTTCGGGTCTATAGCGAAATAAATATAGCCTACATAATACATCGCTATGAGCGTACCATAAAGAGGCATGAAAAGAGGATGAAAGACCACAGCAACAACTCTAAAAAAATCTTTCATTTATAGCTCCTTTCTAAGTCTTGCTACTGAAATGTTTAATTGTTCTCTGTACTTAGCTACCGTTCTTCGAGCTATGTTATACCCTTTATCCTTAAGCACTTGACACAGCTTCTCGTCAGTCAATGGTTTCTTTTTATCTTCATCATCTACCGCCTCTTGAAGTATTTTCTTTACTTCTCTAGTGGAAACTTCTTCACCCGAATCTGTACTTAAAGATTCTGAAAAGAAAGACTTAAGAAGAAACGTTCCATAAGGAGTCTGAACATATTTACTATTAGCTACTCTACTCACAGTACTGATATCCATATGAACAATTCCAGCTATATCTTTCAATATCATTGGCTTTAACTTAGTTTCATCTCCCGTAAGAAAGTACTCTTTTTGAAACTCCGCTATAGCATTCATTGTGAACAATAAAGTCTGTTGTCTCTGCTTAATAGCATCTATAAACCATTTGGCTGAGTCTATTTTTTGTTTGACAAACTGAATAGCTTCCTTCTGTTTTTTATCAGGCTTACCGTTAGTAGCGGCATACCCTTTTAACATTTCATTATACGACCTGCTAACTTTCAAATCAGGAGCATTACGCTGATTTAAGTTTATTTTCAATTCATCGTCATCAGCTGATAACATAAAATCAGGGACCACTGCAGCTATTGATTTAGCAGTCTCTTTAGAAGTGTTACCGGGTTTAGGGTTAAGCTTTACTATTTCCTCAATCGCATCTTTTAAGAGTTCATCATCAATCTCCATTCTTTTCAGAATTTTGTCATAATGTTTCTTTGTAAACTCTTCAAAGTACTTACCTAACACTTCCTCTGCGACCTTGAGCTCCAGGCTATTTCTCGACTTTCGTTGTAATTGAATTAAGAGACATTCTCTTAAGTCTCGTGCTCCTACTCCTGGAGGGTCAAAAGACTGAATAATACTTAGAATATCTTCTAAGGTCTCCTTTGTTGTCATAATATTCTGAGAGAAAGCTAAATCATTTACTATGGCCGGAAGCTCTCTTCTTAAGTATCCAGAATCATCCAGATTACCGATGACATGCTCAGCTAATTGTTTTTGCTCTTCTGAGATATTCTTAAGCCCTAATTGTGTGTTTAGTAGATCCCTAAATGTAACCCCACTTCCTACCGGTATGTCCGTATCTTCTGTATCTGCACCATGATTATTAATACTTAATTTATAATCTGGAGTCTCATCGTCTTGCAGATAATCTGAAATATCAAAATCTTCTTCAGTACTGGCCTCTTCGGCTTCATCAGCTTCCTGAAGGTCCTCTTCTAGCTCCTCCTTACCTTCATCTAATGCTGGGTTTTCCTCCAATTCTTCCTTAATACGCTGCTCTAGAGCTATAGTAGGAACCTGTAAAAGCTTCATCAACTGAATCTGTTGAGGAGATAGCTTTTGGAGTAATTTATGCTGTAAACTCTGTCTTAACATACTCTAAATATAAGTTTAAAACTCTGCATTTTGCGGAGTTCTAGGAAATGGAATCACATCTCTAATATTGGTCATTCCTGTCACGAACATGATAAGCCTTTCAAATCCTAGGCCAAATCCGCAATGCTTAGCCGTTCCGAATTCTCTCGTTTCTAAATACCACCAAACGTGTTCTTCTGGAATATTAAAATCGGCACATTTCTTTTTTAGGACATCGAGTCTTTCTTCTCTTTGACTTCCTCCTATAATCTCACCTATTCCTGGCGCCAACACATCCATAGCAGCCACAGTCTTCCCGTCGTCATTTTGGCGCATATAAAACGCTTTGATTTCGGCAGGATAATCAGTAATAATCACTGGCTTTTTGTAGTGCTTTTCTACTAAAAAACGCTCGTGCTCACTACTGAGGTCTACTCCCCATTCTACAGGATATTTAAATTTTTTCTTTTTGTAAGGCTTAGAATTCATAAGTACTTTTATGGCCTCTGTATACGTAATTCTTTCGAAGTCATTAGAAGTAACAAATTCTAATCTAGAAATCAAATCCAATTCATTTCGTTCTACCTGAGGCTTAGATTTCTCATCATTAAGTTCTTTTTGCTTCAAGAATTCTAAATCCTCTTTGCAATGCTCCAAAGCATAATTCAAACAATACTTTAAAAAATCTTCCGCTAAGTTCATGTTATCATCCAAATCAGCAAACGCCATCTCAGGTTCTATCATCCAAAACTCTGCTAAATGCCTAGAAGTATTCGAATTTTCTGCTCTAAACGTAGGACCAAAAGTGTAAACATTACCTAAAGCCATAGCTCCGAGCTCTGCCTCAAGTTGACCCGATACCGTTAGATTAGTTTCTTTTCCGAAAAAATCCTTACTCTCATCTATAGCTCCATTTTCATCTCTAGGAATATTCTCTAAGTCGAAATTAGTTACTCTAAACATTTCTCCTGCTCCTTCAGCATCCGAACCAGTAATAATAGGTGAATGAAGATGAAAAAATCCATGGTCATTAAAGTACTTATGAATCGCAAAAGACATCGCATGCCTTATTCTAAAAACGGCTGCAAAGGTATTTGTTCTAAACCTTAGGTGGGCTTTTTCTCTTAGGAACTCCATAGAATGACGCTTCATTTGCATAGGGAACTTCTCTGGGTTAGCCTCCCCTAGAATCTCTAATTCTTCGGCTACTAATTCAGTAATCTGACCTTTCCCTTGAGATTCCAGTAACTTGCCTTTGGCTCTTACAGCTGCACCAGTACTGAGCTTTTTCATAAGCTCTTCAGAAACTACTCCCTCGTTTACTATTACTTGTAAATTCTGAATAGTGGACCCATCATTAACACTCAGAAATTGATTGTTTCTAAAAGTTCTAACCCATCCATAGATTTCTATATCTGACCCAATGTGCTCAGCCGTTATAAATTCTTTAATTCTCTGCTTATATCCAATCATAATTTTAAGGTAAAAATTAGCATTGCAAAGAAAGAAAATAGAAGCTTTAGAATAGCCGATATTCTCTATTTATTCTTTTGGTCACTTTCTAGAACGCCATCTCTTAATCTCACTATCCTATGCGCATAGTTAGCTATACCCTCCTCATGAGTCACTAAAATTATTGTATTGCCCGCTTTTTGGATATCATCGAAGAGTTCCATGATTTCATAAGAGGTTTGAGAATCCAGATTTCCTGTAGGCTCATCAGCCAAAATAATAGAAGGCCTATTCACTAGCGCTCGTGCTATCGCCACACGCTGCCTTTGACCACCACTTAATTCATTTGGCCTGTGATCCATTCTATCAGCCAGGCCAACTTGGTCTAGTACTTCCTTACCTCTCTTTATCCTTTCTGCCTTACTCGTTCCGTTATAAATTAATGGAAGGGTTACATTATCCAATGCAGTATATCTTGGAAGAAGGTTAAATGTTTGGAAAATAAATCCTATTTCTTTATTCCTAATTTCAGCGAGTTCATCATCTACCAATGAACTTACGTCAGGCCCATTTAAGTAGAACTTCCCTGAAGTCGGACTATCTAAACAACCCAAGACATTCATAAGGGTAGATTTACCGGAGCCCGAAGGCCCCATCAGCGCCAAATATTCATTTTCAGAAACAGAAAGAGAGAACCCATTGAGCGCCTTAACCACCTGGTTTCCTACTTTATATATTTTAAAAATATTCTCTACTCTAATTAAATCTGACATACTTCAAATATACTTTTTCCCTTTCCCTCTAAGGCAATGGCACCTCTTAGAGTATGTTAAAATAAGTTATTAATAATAGGGTTTAATTCGCCATAAAAGGACTGCGAAATTTTGGACAACTTTTTATCTATCTTTCACATCTACACTAAGTAAACCTCTTATAATGAATAAATGCCTTCTAGTATTACTCGTGATTTCATTTTCCGCTCACGTTAATTCTCAAATAATAGTGGATCAAACCGTAACACCAGAAGACGCGGTTAATAATATATTATTGGGTTCAGGAGTAATCGCTGAGAACATCACTTTCAGCGGTGACCTGAATCAAATAGGTTCTTTCATTGCCAATGGATCAAACGTTCCATTAGGAGAAGGTGTGATTTTAGGTACAGGCAACGTAAACTTCGCTTCAAGCCCCGACTTTTTTGATGAAGACATTCCAGGCCCGGGCGGCAATAATAATACAGGGGGAGGTGCCGGAGGGGGGAATTTTGGAGTAGGTGATTCAGACTTACAAATCATAGCCAATGTGGACGTAAATGATGCCGCCATTCTTGAATTTGATTTTGAAGCTACAGGTGACACAGTTCAGTTCAACTTCGTTTTTGCTTCTGAAGAATATCCGGAATATGTTTGCGGAACAGTTAACGATGCTTTTGGGTTCTTTTTAAGCGGTCCGGGCATAAACGGTGGTGGTGTTTATGAAGATAACGCTATTAACCTTGCACAAATCCCAGATACTGACCCTCCAGTTCCAGTGACCATCAACTCAGTTAATCCAGGAGTAGCTGGAACTAATGGACAAGATATAAATTGCGATGACATCGATTTAAACTGGTCAGATTATAATATCTATTATATCGCCAATGACACTCAGAATACGGACCCTAGCATTATTGAATATGACGGATTCACAGTAGTATTAACTGCTAAATCTGCAGTAGAATGTGGTGGACAATATCATATTAAAATGGCAATTGCAGATGGAGGGGATACTGCCTTTGATTCTGCCGTTTTTCTTCAGGCGGGCTCATTTGAGTCCAGTGCAATTGAAATATCCAGTACTGCTGCGATTGCTGGGAATTTAACTTTCGCTGGTGACTCCGTTATCGTTGAAGGATGCAATAATGCACAGTTTTCTTTCTTCAGTTCCAACACTGATTTAGCAGATACTATTCGTTTTGAAATTTTAGGAAGTGCCGAAAACATGACTGACTACGAAAGCATAGCAGACAGCATAATAATTCCACAGGGAGAATCAGAAGGCTTCATTACAATTGAGGCGTTTGATGACAGTATCGTTGAAGGTTATGAAACCCTTATTCTCACCTATATTTATGAAAACGGTTGTGGAGTGTTGGACACCGCATCCAGTCAACTATACATAGCAGACTATGTGCAGCCCACCGTTACTTTAAATGAAATAACGGCGCCATGCCCTGGAGACGATGTTACACTAACTCTAGAAACGACAGGCTTTGGAGGGTTTACCTATTTATGGAGTAATAACACTGACAGCCAAAACTTAGTCGTCTCACCCAGTGAAACTAGCGTTTATTCGGTTACCGCGACCGATATTTGCGGCACTGAGGTCACTGATGATATTACCGTCACTATTGGAGATGAGCTTGAAGTAATAACTAACGGCGGAACAAGCGGATGTCCTGGATCTTCTGTAAATGTTAGTATAGAAGTTTCTGGCGGGTTTCCCGACTACACTTATGACTGGCAAAACAACGGAGGAATCGGCTCTACTAATTCATTCTCTCCTTTAGTTTCTAGTAATTTCACAGTAACGGTGTTTGACCAATGTTCTAGTCAAGATGCCGAGGTATTTATAGATGTAGCCCAACTTGATAACATCACTACTATTTATAATGATACATTATGTGTAGGAGTTTCTAGTCCTTTTGTAGGTTTATCGGGCGGAACTAACAGCTATTCATATGAAATTTTAAACGTTTTAAATGAACTACAGTCAAGCGCAGTGACTATTTCTGAAACTGAAAATTCAACGAATTACACGGGTAATACTCCTGGTTTATTTGAAATTATAATTACCGATGCCTGTCCTTCAGTAAATTCATTCAACGCTTTCGTTTGGTTTGAAGGATGTAGCACCGTTTTCCCGAATGTATTCTCGCCTGACAATGACAGCGAAGCCCTTAATGAGACTTTCCAGGTTCTCGGGCTTGATGCTTTCCCAGGCTCTAGCATGATCATCTTCAATAGATGGGGAACTGTCGTTTATGAAGACACCAACTATAATAACAATAGAGCATGGGATGGAAAGAATAGTTCTGGAGACAATCTACAAAACGGAACTTACTTCTACGTATTCAAACGTTCAGATGGAGAGGAATTTGACGGAAGCATTACACTATTCAGGAAATAAAACTCTCTAGATAAAAAATAGGCTTCTAGTCGCCTATTTTTTTATGAAAGATTTTCCAGTCATCTCTGCCGGCTGAGCTACTTCCAATAAATCTAATACTGTAGGAGCCACATCAGCTAATTTTCCACTTGTGATTTCTTTATAGTCTGTTCCTAAAAGAAATACAGGAACAGGGTTCGTAGTATGAGCAGTATGTACAGAACCATCTGGGTTCTGTGTTTTTTCAGCATTTCCGTGGTCAGCTATAATTATAAGTGCATATCCTTTAGAAAGGGCTAATTCACACACCTTTTTAGCTTCTACATCTGTAGCCTCCACTGCTTTTACTACAGCCTCAAAAACTCCCGTATGTCCTACCATATCAGGATTAGCAAAGTTCAAACAGAAGTAGTTAGGTTCGTTCACTTCTATCTCTTCCATAATTTTACTAGAAACATCTGAAGCACTCATTTCTGGCTGAAGGTCGTACGTAGAAACCTTAGGAGAACTAGCCATTAATCTCGTTTCACCTTCAAACTTTTGTTCTCTTCCTCCAGAGAAAAAAAACGTAACATGGGGGTACTTCTCTGTTTCAGCTATTCTCACTTGAGTTAAACCAGCTATAGAAATAACCTCTCCTAGCGTGTTTTCCAAATTATCTTTTTCAAAAACTACGTTCACCTTTTTATATGTCGGGTCATACTTGGTCATAGTTACATAATGAAGACTTAATGGCTTCATCCCGAACTCTGGAAATTCTTCTTGTGTGAATGCCTGAGTAATTTCACGACACCTGTCTGTTCTGAAATTAAAACAGATTATGGCATCCCCTTCATTTATTCTGCCATCTCCATTACCTATTAAAGAGGGATTTACAAACTCATCTGTAATTTTATCTGCATAGTTTTTTTCTAAACATTCAGCTACAGAAGCATACTTATCTCCCGTGCCCGAAATCATTAAGTCATAAGCCTTTTTAACCCTTTCCCATCTCTTATCTCTATCCATGGCATAATATCTTCCTATGACACTTACTACCTTTCCCTTCGTGGTATTGCAATGAGCCTCTAAATCTGCTAAAAAAGCCTTTCCAGAGTCTGGTGCTGTATCTCTCCCATCAGTGAATGCATGGATAAATAACTTATCGAAATCTTCCTTCTCTGCCATTGTACACAGCGCCTTTAAATGATCTAAAGAGCTATGCACTCCACCGTTAGAAACTAACCCCATTAAATGAATAGGCCTGTCATTTTCTTTGGCATACTTGAAAGTGTTTTTCAACACCTCTAGATCGAAAAATTCTCCTGAGGAAATACTTCTATTTACCTTCACTAAGTCTTGATAAACCACCCTACCAGCACCTATATTCATGTGACCTACTTCGCTGTTCCCCATCTGACCTTCTGGCAATCCTACAAACTCACCATCTGTTCGCAACTCAGCGTTAGGAACCGTTTCATAAAGACTATCGATAAAAGGAGTTTTAGCCTTGTAAATAGCGTTAGAGTCTACATTCTCTCCATGTCCCCAGCCATCTAATATTATCAGTCCTACTTTCTTTTCCATCTTATGGGTTTTCGGTCAAATGTACAGATTTAAGCGGCTTAGAACTTGAAATAAAAATGCTGCTTTTCAATTCCTTTCCTAAAAAAAACAAGTCCAAATTTATAGCAGTTTATACTTAAGGAGATTTCAGGCTTAGAGATGATTTCATCCCAAGCCTTTTTCATGTCTGGCGACCAGTTAATGTCATCAAAAATGAGCACTGTATGCTCTTCAGTATTCAGTGAGATCTGCTCATAATTCCACATAGTGCCTTCATAACTGTGGTTTGCGTCTATGTAAGCCATATCTACAGCCTTCATTTTGCAAAGCACTTCAGGAAGAGAGTCTAGGAAATCGCCAAGCTTCAATTTCACATTTTCTACGTCTAACTCTCTGTGATTTTGCGATGCCACTTCAGCCGTGCTTGGGCATCCTTCTAAGGTGACTATTTCCGTTTCTGAAGCTAAAGCCATGTATGCGCTCGAAAGACCTAAATGAGTCCCTAACTCTAGAATAGTTTTAGGCTTAAAATAACACACTAATCTGTGAAGAAATTCACCCTGTTTTTTAGAAATAGAAGCCGAGGCATGCATCTCAGAAACCCTTCTATTATTCGATTTATAAACCAAAGAGCCCGCACCGAAATCAGTAATTTGAATCTCTGTTTTATCTCGTTTCAACTTACTCCTAAGCTTGGAAATTGAAGGGAAAGAATGCTTAAAAGCAGGCCCGAAACAAGCCTTATAGAACTCAAATAAAAAAGGGCTATGAAGTCCATATTGGTTCACAGCCCTTCGTCTATATTCTACATAAGTTTTTATTCTAAATCCTGCGTGTTTCAATAAACTTGATTGTCTGTAATAGTTGTTTCTAGGGAGTATTTCATTAATTTATCCTTTTAACAAGTTTCTAGAAATTACTATTTTCTGAACTTCAGAAGTACCTTCATAGATTTGAGTAATCTTAGCATCCCTCATTAATCTTTCTACATGGTATTCTTTTACAAATCCATACCCGCCATGAATCTGAACAGCTTCTACAGTATGTTTCATAGCTGTAGACGAGGCGAACAACTTTGCCATTGCAGAAGCCTGGTCAAAGTTTTCTCCAGCATCTTTCTGGTAAGCTGCCTTCAAGCATAATAATCTGGATGCTTCTATATCCGTAGCCATATCAGCTAGTTTAAAAGCGATAGCTTGGTGCTGGCTAATTTCTTTTCCGAATGCTTTTCTTTCTTGTGAGTAAGCAAGTGCCAATTCATAAGCTCCGCTAGCTATACCTAATGCCTGAGAAGCTATTCCTATTCTTCCGCCTGAAAGAACCTTCATAGCAAATTTAAATCCAAAGCCGTCCTCTCCTATTCTATTCTCTTTAGGAACTTTTACATCCTGGAACATAATAGTGTGGGTGTCACTTCCTCTAATTCCAAGTTTGTTTTCCTTAGCTCCCACCATAAATCCTTCCCAATCCTGCTCTACTATAAAAGCATTAATTCCTTTATGGCCTTTTTCTACGTCTGTTTGCGCTATTACTATGTAATAAGAAGCCGTTCCACCATTGGTTATCCAGTTCTTAGTTCCGTTTAGTAAGTAATGGTCTCCTTTGTCTATAGCAGTAGTGCTCTGAGATGTAGCATCGCTTCCTGCTTCTGGCTCGGATAAACAAAAAGCGCCAATTTTCTTACCAGAAGCTAGGGGAATTAAATATTTCTGCTTTTGTTCTTCTGAGCCAAATTTTTCTATACCCCAACACACTAAAGAGTTATTTACCGAAACACAAACACTAGCAGAGGCGTCTATTTTAGACAGCTCTTCCATAGCCAAAACATAAGAAACGGTGTCCATTCCACTTCCGCCATACTTCGGATCCACCATCATACCCATGAATCCAAGTTCTCCCAGCTTTTTAATCTGCTCAGCAGGAAAAGTCTGTGTTTCATCTCTATCTATAACCCCGGGAAGTAATTCACTTTTAGCAAATTCCCGAGCTGCATCTCTTAC
>TARA_B110000093_G_scaffold42659_1_pt1 | contig 19669 bp, 12 predicted proteins | sample TARA_B110000093 | Tara Oceans TARA_B110000093 (sample SAMEA4397390) | marine metagenome | biome: Polar Biome; feature: [MIX] marine epipelagic wind mixed layer (ENVO:01000061); material: water (ENVO:00002006), including particulate matter (ENVO:01000060) such as... | depth 10-100 m | reverse complement strand
ACACTCATTCTCCATTTGGGGTTAGAGCGGATAAAATTTAAAATCAACCCTTCTGTTTCTTCTCGGTTATCCCATTCTGGCTGAAGAAACAACTGGCATTCTTTACTTACTTTTTGAGCATGTTCTTCAGCCCATTGTAAGTCATGCTTTTTAAGCACTATTACTTTTAATTCGTGAGCCTCTTGGTAGAACTCCTCCAAAGGTTTCTTGAACTTCTTAGGACTAAAAGTCACCCAGTCCCAGGAGCCGCTAAGCTTATGAGTCCCGCTAGTCTCTATGTGAGTTCTAATATTTAGCCGTTGCAACGCTGCTGTGAGCTCTGCTAACTGATGCATAGCTGGTTCTCCACCAGTTACTACTACCAAATTAGCTTCGGCTTCTGTAACCCAACCTACCATATCTTCAATAGAGTGATGCGGATGGGCATCTATAGGCCAACTCTCCTTAACATCACACCAAAAACATCCCACATCACACCCGCCTAGACGAATAAAATAGGCTGCACATCCAGCATAGTGTCCTTCCCCCTGCATGGTATAGAAGTGCTCCATTACAGGTAAAGTCGTTGACTTGGATGGACTATTGATTGGGTTGTTAATTTTATTAGACATTTTAGAAGACAAAGGTACTTACTCCTACTCTTTTTTTAGAGGAAACTCGAAAGGAAAAAAAATCCGCACCGTGAGTAAATGGAAGAACTCAAAAAAACACGATCAAAACCACCAAGAACGCTTTGTAATCCTCTAGTTCAATGCCACAAATGGGCCAAGGCCCGCCATCACAATTCTACAGAGTGGTTTTCAATTAAAATGCTGTTAGCTCTCCAAACATGTTCGGTGCGGAAATTTATAAATATTTTAAAATGCTATTATCTAAATATTTAGACTCACCTCAAAAGTAATCTTCTTTGTGTGAAAACAGTATACTAAAGGTAATCATACTGCCCTAACATCTTGTAATGTATTGTTGAAGATTTACCTTTTCTTCATCACTTAGTGATTTATGTGAGTTAACATTCTGTCATTTATTATTCAACTGATGTGCTAAATAGACCCCTTTACTTACACAAGCTTGAATTAAATATCCGCCAGTTGGTGCATTCCAATCTAGCATTTCTCCAATGCAAAAATTGTTCTTTACTTTCTTTAATTCGAAATTGGAGTCCACGGCATTTAAATTGATTCCTCCAGATGTAGATATTGCCTCATCCACGGGGGCCAAATCTATAATTGTCAGAGGAAATTTCTTGATAAATTTGGCCAATACCTCAACGTCCAAAAACTCTTCCTTTGTCAATGTCACCTTTATTATTTCTATTACCGTTCGGGATAGTTTTATTTTTTCTTTTAAAGTAATAGTCGTTTTTGATCTTGATAGAGACAACTTTTCAATTAGAGTTGATAAACTGAGGGTTGGTTTAAAATCAGCATAAACAACCACCTGATTTTCTATAACTAAAGCTTCTTGTATTTCGGGACTTAATCCATAAATAGCATTACCCTCTATCCCGAATTTAGTAATTACCGCTTCACCTTTCTGGACTTTATTCTGTAATGAAATTGAAATGTTTTTTAGTGGTTTTCCCTCATTGTTCTGGATAAACTTTTCGGGCCACTTAATTCTAAAAGCACAATTTGATGATTTAAAAGGCAATGTACTAACGCCTTTTTTATTAAACACATCTAACCAGGAACCGTCTGATCCTGTAACCTTCCAACTTCCACCACCTAAAGCAAAAACAGTATAATCTGCCTTTATAAATTCATTGGAATTGAATTCTAATGAATTTTCTTCACCCCAATCAGAGAAGGTTTTATTAAATTTAAATTTGACGTTTTTCTCTTTCAAATATGCTTCTATGCATTTCAAAACTTCAATGGGCTTGATTCCTTTTTCAGGAAAAACCTTTCCACTACTTCCTATAAAAGTTGGAATCCCTATGTCTAAAAGCCATTCTATCAAATCGGTATTGCTAAAGTGATCCAAAGCAATATCTAAAAATGAAGATGGAGTATACTTAGACTTGAAACTAGAGAGTTCTTCAGAATGCGTAAGGTTGAACCCTCCATCTCCGGCTACCAAAAACTTACGCCCAAGAGAAGCCTTTTTTTCATAGATGGTAACATTATAAATATCCGTGTTTAAAAATGCCGCTAGGAACAAACCTGCTGTACCCCCTCCTATGATAGCCAACTCTCTTCTCATGGGTCAAAGATTGTTCTTTTTTAATCACTCACCGTTTTTAGGTGTGGAATTTTCACCTTTCAGGGATTGAAGTCTAAAATGTTGCTTTTTACTTAGGACATAAATCATGAGAAGCTAGTCATATTAGTTTGAACTATCTATTTCTTCTATCATTTTTACAGCCTCCGCTCTAGGAGGATATAATTTTGAAACTATATATCCTGCAATCATGGCTACAGCAAATGATGGAGCTAATACATCAAGTGCAACGAAGTATTCTCCAACACCATCCATTTCTTTAAACACAAAATTGAAAAGAATTACTGAAACGAATCCTGCTATCATAGATGCTATGGCTCCTTTTTCCGAATAACCTTTCCAGAAAAGAGAAAGAATAACCACAGGACAAAAAGTGGCCGCTATTCCTGACCATCCAAATATAATGACCCAAAAAACTTGCCTATCTGGAGATACATAGTTCATGATCATAGCTATTATTAAAGCAGAAAACGCCATAATGATTGTAGAAACTCTAGAAATCTTAGTTAGGTCTTTATCTTTTAATTGAGGACGAAATATCTTCTGATAGAAGTCACGTGTAATCGCACTTGACGCTAAAATTAAAAGAGAATCGATTGTCGACATTATAGCAGATAAAACAATAGCTATAAAGACAGCTACCAAAAGTGTAGGCAAGAAACTTTCTGTGATCATACTCAATACATCTTCTCCATTATTTCCTAAAATTGTTTCAGGATCATCGCCACTTTTAGTGAAATATAAACGCCCAAGAATACCAATAGTAACTGCAGCCGCATCAGTAAGTAATGTAAAGATAGCAGCTACCCATTTTCCTTTATCAATCTCAGCTACGTCCTTTATAGACATAAATCGAACATATACTTGGGGAGATCCAAGAAATCCCAACCCTATCATCGAGAATCCTAATATTGTGAACAGATTCATCCAAGGATCTGAACTCCTTCCCATTACTTGGGTTAAAGTTGGATCTATAGCATAAAGACCTTCTATCACTCCCGCACCATGATCCATAGAAAACCAAACTACAATAGGAAGTAGAACTAATCCAAAAAACATAAGTAAACCTTGGAATAGATCTGACCAAACTGCTGCAACAAAACCTCCAATAAAAATGTAAGTTAGAACAATAAAAAACCCTATCAAAGCACCTAGTCTATAGTCAATACCCAGCATTGATTTGAATGCAACTCCAGTAACATCAATTTGCGAAGCCACATAAATCACAATGAAAATTACGAGTATAGAGGCGGCTACAATTCGAAGTGTATTGGTAGTAGACTTGAAGTGGCTTTGTAGGTAATCAGGAATAGTGATAGCTCCGTAGCTATCTGATCTCTTTTTAAATCGCTTAGCCATGAATTGCCATGAAACAATAACTCCAAGAAGTTCACCAACTACCACCCAGTAACCAGAAAAACCAGCCATAGCTCCCATTCCAGTTAATCCTATTAATAACCAACCGGATTCACCTGTAGCCCTAGCTGAAAATGCCACAGCCCAAAAACCCATTTTCTTCCCTCCGACATAATAGTCGCTCATTCCTTTGATTCTGCGAGAAGCTAAAATTCCAATTAGGAATAGTACGCCTACATAAAGGGCTAAAACAGATATCTTAATTACAAAATCTTGGTCCATCATAGTTTATAAAATTTGAGTTTTGAGTTTAGTTAACTTGACAATCAAAACCACTATTTAAAATACAATTGAACAATGGTGTTACAAGAAATTGCAAATTGGTCATAAATATTGACAAAATTGGAAAATATTAATAACGACCTCTTCAATTAGTTAATGTACAAGCCTTAAATAACTACCTTTGAGGAATCTCTGCGGTTCGAGGTTTCATACCGATTTAATTCACCTATTTGGATAGTGACTTATACAGTCACCCATTGAATTTGCAGAAAACAGATGATTACCTATTTTGAATTTTACTAAACAGAACAACGAAACGCATCAATCCATAAACGAATTAGTCACCTCTCTAATTGAAGAGGACAGGACAAAGTACAATCCAATAATTCGTTCATTTAATTTACCAATTAGTGCTTTTGAGTCCTATTGCTCTTGGTCTGAAGAATCCTATACTCGTAACTGTATTGTTGAGAACGAAAAGTTTCAATTGATTCTCCTTTGTTGGGAAGAAGGTCAAAAGAGCCCAATTCATGACCATGGGGGAGAAGAGTGTTGGGTGAAGTTCATTCAAGGTGAATTTAAAGAAACAATTTACAAAGTGAATTCTTCTGGTGAACTCAATACTGTTAAAACATTCATGGCTAAAACTGACGATGTTTCATACATGATTGATTTTATGGGATGTCATTGTTTGGAAAACATATCCCCTGGAAAAAGCATGTCCTTGCATTTATATGCAAAGCCAATCCACAATTGCAATTTGTTTGATGAAAAATCTGGCGAATCCGTTCGAAAAAAACTTTCCTACAATACAATCCCGGAAGAGATGACCGATTTAATATAATACAATTAACATGTCTAGTATAAGTAATGATTTAGTTCTATTTAATGAACTAGTTGAAGTCTTAATAAGTGAAGAAGAAAAACATCCAGTTGCCGGTAGAATTGATCCGGATAAACTTTACGATTCAGTTGACCTTTCTTTGAATTCATCTGCTATTGTTGATGATGAGTTTAAAAAAGTCCTGAAGGATGTATTGATTTCTACCCCTAAAACGGCAACAAACTTATTCTTTAACCAACTTTTTGGTGGTAGACAGAGCAAAGCTGTACTAGGCGATTTACTGGCAGTAATGCTCAACAACAGCATGTATACTTACAAAGTAGCTGGACCTCAAGTTGGGATTGAACAGGAAATCATTCGACAATCTTGTAACCTAATAGGATATGGTGACCAAAGTAATGGAACATTTCCTACTGGTGGATCAATGAGCAACTACATGGCTTTGGTTATGGCTCGTGATGCCAAGGATCCAAATTGTAGAACAGAAGGTATGTCTCAGCCTATGGTGGTATACACTTCTAAAGAATCACATTATTCGAATGGGAAGAATGCTAGTTTTGCTGGAATTGGCAAAAACAACATTCGATACATTTCGGCTGATTCAAAAGGACGAATGATTCCAGAAAAATTAGAGAAACAAATCATTGAAGATTTAGAAGAAGGACTATTGCCGACATACGTTAATGTTACAGCTGGAACTACAGTATTAGGAGCTTTCGATCCCATTAATAACATAGCTGATATCACCGAAAAATATGGCGTTTGGCTTCATGTTGATGGAGCATATTGCGGAAGTGTAATATTCAGTGATCATTATAAACACCTAGTAACTGGAATTGAAAGATCTAATTCGTTTAGCTACAATGCTCATAAAATGATTGGAACTCCTTTAACTTGTTCTATAATTTTGGTGAATGATAAAAAACACCTTTATGATTCGTTCAGCAATCAAGCTGACTATTTATATCAAACAGACGGTGACGATTTTAATCTTGGAAAGACCTCATTCCAATGTGGAAGAAGGAATGATGCCTTAAAATTTTGGACTCTATGGAAATCTTTAGGGACAAATGGATTAAAACAGATTGTAGACCATCAATTTGAATTAGCTGAGGCAGCTCGAGAATATATTCGAAACAATTCGAATTACACATTGTATAGTTTCGATGATTCTATATCAATCTGCTTTAACTATAAGAATATTGACCCTTCAGCTCTTTGCACCGCGTTATATCAACATCAAATCACAGTAGTAGGATTTGGGTCTTTTGAAGAAGATACTTTTATTCGACTTGTGACTATTAACGCCAATAATGAGAAAAGTGACATTCTAAATTTCTTCAAAATTCTAGAAGAATTTGTAGATAAAACTCCAAACTTGAAGAAAACAGAACGGGGAATTCACGAAGAATCTTAAAAGTTTTTCAAGTATTTAATAACTATACAGTGGCTGAATTAGAAAACTCAAGACTAACGCCAAAAAATTAAAGCGTGATTTTCATGGGGCTATGACTTATAAAATAAATAAGTCAAGATCTGCTGGTAACTTATTCCAAAAACACTTTTGGTGTCAATAGCTTAAATTTCTGTATTCATTTTTTTAATTTCTCAAAAGCCATTATGGTAGCTTTTTCCATTCAATTTCAGCTCTTCTTTTATTTTCAATGGGATTTTCGCACCACTAATCCTGAGTATCTTCATCTTTGTAAAAAACATGTAATTCATCAATTTGTATTAGCGCACTATTTGGATTTGCTTCAACAAGACTTCCCTCACTTATAGCGATGGAACAATAACCTCCATACTTAGATGCATATTTCTCTGGAGAATTATCAAATTCCCTCTCATTTTTAATAGAGAAAAACTGATACGTTACGCCTACATAAGAAGATGTGATCTTTCTCCTATCTTTATCATTACAATAATCGAGAGATTGCATGAACTTTATTAAAACCCTTATACTTCTCGTTTTATCATTCTCATTTTTCTCAGAAGTATTGACCCAAGAATGTGACACTCTGCGCATTCAGTTAAATACAGAGATTTGGGCAGAAGAAGTGAGCTGGAGTATCACTGATCTGGAAGGCGTGATTTTATACACGGAAACTGAATTTGAAGATGATTCAGTATATCTTACCTCACTATGTATAGAGCCAGGATGCTATATGTTTAACATGTATGACACCTATGGAGATGGTTGGCAAGGCTCGGAGTATCGATTATTTGACACCAACAATGAAGAGATACAAATCGGTGAACTAAGTGATGGTTTTGAAAGCTCAAATTCTTTCAGTTTTAATACTGTTTGCGGCTGCACTGATATCTTGGCTTCTAATTTTGACCCACAAGCCGGCACCAATGATGGGTCTTGTTTTTACTGCGAAGAGAACAACCTCACTTTCCAACTTTCAACTGGTATTTGGGCCGAAGAAATTTCTTGGGACCTAAGTGATTCATTGGGAAATATCCTATACGAAGGCTCAAGTTATCTTGACAACACTATTTACCTGGACTATTTCTGTCTTCCAGATGCGTGCTATAGCATCAACATGTATGATAGTTATGGTGATGGTTGGCAGGGAGGAGCGTTTACTTTATTGAATAGTGAAGAACAGGTCATTTCATCTGGTTTCGTGGCAGCTACACTATTTGAAAGTAGTGCTGTGTTTTCGGTCAATGGTGATTGCGCTGTTCCAGGATGCCTAGAACCTACAGCCGCTAATTATAATCCAATAGCCAATTACAATGATGGAAGCTGCTCATTAGTTTCAGATAATGTGTCACTTCTTGGACACTGGTCGAAAGATTCACTTGTTCTTAATAGTCTAGGTGGCAGTTATACGGAAGTATACGGGACAGTCATTAACGATAGGGAATATGGAATTATTGGTTCTACTGCAGGTACTCACATTGTAGATGTAACAACGCCAGAATTGAGCTCAGAAGTTGTCTTTATACCAGGTGCTGTCAACGGGACCTCTGTCGTTCACAGAGATTACCACACCCACAATAACTTTCTATATACGGTATGTGATCAGGGCTCGAGTACACTTCAAATAATTGACATCAGTAACCTTCCAGAATCGGCAACAGTGGTATACGACTCTGACGAATTATTCTCTAGAACACATAACATTTTCATTGATACTTTAACGAGTAAGCTTTATGCAGTATCGGCAAGCGGAAACTTATTCTCTTCAACTCTTCTTGTCTATGATATTTCCAATGAGACAAATCCAGTCCTTCTCCATGATATGGACAGCGACTTCACAAATTCACATGATATCTATGTTGAAAATGATACGGCATTCGTTAATGCTGCTGGATTAGGTCTGTTGGTCTATGATTTTAGTGGCGCAGAGCCACAGATAATTGGAGCACTGGATGATTACCCATCTCAAGGGATAAACCATTCTGGCTGGCTAGACAAAGAACGAGATGTTTACGTTTTTGCAGATGAAAATCATGGCTTTGATTTAAAAGTATGTGATGTTTCTGACTTGACAGATATCACTATTGAAAATACATTCAATAGTGGTGTAGACCCTCAATCTATCCCTCATAACCTGATTATTCGAGATAATTACGCCTTCATTTCGTACTATCATGATGGCTTACAAATATTCGACATCTCAGACCCAACAACCCCAATAAAATCTGGATACTATGACACTTACCTCCCTAATTCTCACCAAGGATATGCAGGAGCGTGGGGAATATACACCGACCTCCCTTCCGGAAACATCTTAGTTTCAGATGTGATGACAGGCTTATATGTTCTTAAATTCGAACCAGAACAATTAACTATTTGTGAGGGAGATAGTGTTTTAGTCAATGGAGATTACGAATCTACTTCAGGTGTTTATATAACAACAGTTTCTGACTCAACCTTCATTGAAGATATTCTAGTAACGGAATTAGAAATACTTTCAAATTCATATTCCCTCGAGACTTTAAACCTTACTGTTGGTGATAGTGTTCTAATCGGCATGGAGTATTACTCGCAGGATGGCATATACTCCTACTCCATAGAAAATAGTGTGGGCTGTGATAGTATAATCACATTCAATCTTTCATTTGCTGTTGGGGTCAATGAAATGAATTTCAGTAAAGATCTTAGCCTTTATCCAAATCCATTTTCAAGTTCCACACTGTTTAAGTTTGAAAATCCTGAGCAATCACAATTTTCCTTGGAAGTCTATAACACCCAAGGTGCAATCGTTCGAACGACATCTGATATAAGAAGTGATGAATTTATTTTTCAGAAAGAAGATTTAAGCACAGGAATTTATTTTTTCCACCTTTATTCCATGAGTCGTCATTATCAAGGAATGCTCTTAATAGAGGAATAACGATAAAACAAAAAGTCGTCTTTCTACTCCGCCACCTCTCCAAACAAATCATAGAAATCTGCGGAAGTAATCTTAATATTTACAAAGTCTCCGATACGTACGTACTCATTTTCTGAGGAGATTCTAACTTCGTTGTCTACTTCAGGTGAATCGTATTCGGTTCTTCCTATGAACTCTCCTCCTTCTACCTTATCTATCAATACTTTTAGTGTTTTACCCACTAAGGTTTGATTCTTATTGTAGCTAATTTGGCTTTGCAACGCCATTATTTCTTCAGCTCTAGCGTGCTTTATTTCTTCTGGAACATCGTCTTCCAATGTAAAGGCATGTGTATTTTCTTCATGAGAATAGGTGAAGATTCCCAATCTTTCGAACTGCATTTCTTCTACCCAATCTCTCATTTCTTCGAAGTCTTCTTGGGTTTCTCCAGGATAACCTGCGATTAGAGTAGTTCTAATAGCTATTTCAGGAGAAATCTCTCTGATAGCCCTAATGAGTTCTGTCGTTTTTTCTCTAGTTATTCCTCTTCGCATAGACTTCAGCATTTTAGTAGAACCATGCTGAAGTGGTATATCTAAATAGTTAGCTACATTCGGGTGATTCTTTATAGTATCTATCACTTCCATAGGAAAACCTGAAGGGTATGCATAATGCAGTCTTACCCACTCAATTCCTTCTACATCTGCTAACTTATTTACTAGCTCGTCTAAGTTTCTCTTTTTATAAATATCTAATCCGTAATAGGTCAAGTCTTGAGCTATCAAAAGCAGCTCTTTAACTCCTTTAGCCGCCAACCCTTCTGCCTGAGTTACCAACTGTTCCATGGGCGTGCTTCTGTGTTTACCTCTCATAAGAGGAATAGCACAGAAAGAACAGGGTCTATCACATCCTTCAGCTATTTTTAGATACGCAAAATGACTAGGTGTGGTCAACAGACGCTCACCCAGGAGTTCACTTTTATAGTCTGCTTTTAGTGTTTTTAATAACCGAGGTAAATCTCTAGTTCCGAAGAACGAATCTACCTGGGGGATTTCTTTCTCTAAATCTCCTCCATACCTTTGAGAAAGGCATCCTGTGACATAAAGTTTATCTACCTTACCCTGATCTTTAGCATCTGCATACTGAAGAATCATGTCTATAGATTCTTGTTTGGCACTTTCTATAAATCCACAGGTATTGATAATGACTATTTCAGCATCTGAATTTTCTTCCTCATGTTTTACCTCAAACTCATTAGCCTTTAACTGAGCCATAAGCACCTCAGAATCATATATATTCTTAGCACAACCTAGAGTCACTACGTTGACCTTGTTTTTCTTAAGAGTTCTAGCTTTCATGAGTTCTTATTTTCCGAAAAGAGAGTCTACAAATTCTGTTCTATTAAACACTTGGAGGTCGTCTATACCTTCTCCCACACCTATGTAACGCACAGGTATTTTAAATGTATCCGATATTCCTATAACTACACCACCTTTGGCTGTTCCGTCTATTTTAGTCAATGCTAAAGATGAGACTTCTGTAGCTAAAGTAAACTGCTTGGCCTGTTCTACAGCATTCTGACCAGTAGAACCATCTAATACAAGCATAACATCATGTGGAGCATCCGGAATAACTTTCTGCATTACACGCTTGATTTTAGTGAGCTCGTTCATTAAGTTCACTTTATTATGCAGTCTACCGGCTGTATCTATTATTACTATATCTGCTCCCTGTGCTTTTGCGCTTTCTAATGTATCATAGGCTACACTTGCAGGATCAGCATTCATACCTTGCTCTACTATATCCACTTCTGCTCGGTCTGCCCAGATTTTTAATTGTTCCACAGCTGCTGCTCTAAATGTGTCTGCTGCTCCTAGAACTACTTTCTTTCCTCTTGACTTAAACTGATGTGCTAGTTTTCCTATGGTAGTGGTTTTACCTACTCCATTCACTCCTACTACCATTACTACGTATGGATTTCCATCTTTAGTTTCCGGTATAATAAAATCATCTTGGTTTAGTGCGTTAGATTCTTCTAAAAGAGCTGCTACTTCTTCTTTTAATATCCCATCTAACTCTGAAGTACTGGTGTATTTATCTTTTTTTACTCTTTCTTCGATTCGTTTTATAATCTTTAGAGTCGTGTCTACTCCTACATCACTAGTTACAAGAACTTCCTCTAAATTATCTAGAACTTCTACATCTACTGTGTTTTTACCCGCTACTGCTTTGGTCAGTTTCGAAAAGACACTTTGTTTTGTTTTTTCTAATCCTTTATCGAGATTTTCTTTATTCTCTTTTTTCTTAAAGAATGAGAACATGTGCGATTTTTTAGAGTAAATAAAAAGGGCTCTTGCGAATATAGCAAAAGCCCTCTCAAAAAATATCTTTTATTTGAAATTAAGAATTGGCTGCGAACCACTCTTTTACTTCAACATTTAAAACGATAGCAGACCTAAAGCCATAAGCTCCAGTGTCAGCATTTTTAATCATTTTAATAACTCTGGTGTGTTGCTTACCTCCACCTTTCTGCAATGATGCTACTGTCTTCTTAGCCATGTCTTATTATTTTATCTCCTTGTGCACAGTGTGCTTTCTAAGGATTGGGTTGTACTTTTTTACCTCCATTCTTTCTGGAGTGTTCTTTCTGTTCTTCGTAGTAATATAACGAGAAGTTCCTGGTTGTCCAGATTCCTTGTGCTCTGTGCACTCTAAGATAACCTGTATTCTATTTCCTTTACTTTTTTTTGCCATAACGTGCTTTTCGGGTCGGCAAAGATACTACTTTATTCGCTATATAACCAAACCTTTCTTAGTCAAATTTAAGCTGTGTATTTTAAACCATCATTTGTTCAGAAAACCTTACACAAAAAATAGTCTAAACGGCACGATCAATTAAATTTGATAGATTGAGATCATCGTTAACTCGCTTCAGAAATGGCTAGAAGAAAACCAGTGTTAAAGAACAAGAACAAATCAGCTGACCCAGCTATTAAGTCTACTTCTAAAACTAAAAAAGTGAAAGCTACTCCAATTACTAAAGGCCCTAACGCAATAACTAAGTTAATGGCTGATTCACGTACCCCTAAAGTTTTAGGGCTTGGATTAATTATGACTTCGTTATTTCTGCTGGTTTCTGCGGTTAGTCATTACTTTTCTTATGCGCATGATGCGGTTCTAATGGAAGGAACTGTTGAGTTCTCGTTAGACAATGCCGCTAGACAATATCAAAACTATCTAGGAAAGCTTGGCGCATTGGCAGGAGACTTTTTCGTAAAAAAAGGATTTGGTTTCGCTGTTTTCATTCCTATTATTCTCTTGGGCGCTTGGGGTGCTAAAGTGCTAAAACCAGCGCTTCCTTTTAAAATGTATTCCATGTGGATTAAGGGAGCTTTTCTATCATTCTGGATTTGCATAGCAGCCTCTTTCCCATTCCTATCTAAAGTTTTAATGCCTAGTGGAGACACCATTATTCAGGACTCTCAACTTTTGGGTGGTGGTGTCGGTTTTGGTTTAAGTCTTTGGTTAAAAAACATTATGGGGACTCTAGGCACAGCACTTTTGCTGTTACTCTCTATGGGTGTTTTCTTAATTGTAAGTTATGATGGTCTCTTAAACAAATTGGTTCGCAGCTTTTCTGCGTTTCAACGCGGAAATTCTAAGCCCGTTTATGATGAGTCAGCAGAGACTAATTCTTCAAACTCTTTAAGAAGTAGAAATCTAATCGATGAGAATTCAGAAGAAGTAAGTAATGAGTCGGATTTAATAGATGACATCTTAGCAGAAAATGAGGACCCTGATGAATTAGACAATCTCATAAATGACATAAGTTCTGACCATATAGAAGAAAAACTTGAACTCAAAACACCTGAATCGGAAACCACTATAGAGCCAGAATTAGCTTCTGTTAAGGAAGAGAAGAAAGAAGATGATTTCGAAACAGTAACAAAACCTGTGGCTTCAACTCCTCCTGATACAGATTCAGAATTAGACGTGGAAATAGCTATTGAGCAAGAAGAGGTGATATTATCTGAAGTACAAATAGACAAAAAGGTTCAGGAGTTTGGAGAATACGACCCTAAACTTGACTTAAGTAGATATGAACTACCTAGTATAGATATTCTCGCGGAGCATGGTTCTAGTCAGGTCCAAATAAATAAGGAGGAGCTAGAGGTAAACAAAAATAAAATTGTAGAGACACTTAATAATTATAAAATAGAAATCTCTAAAATTAAAGCTACCGTAGGGCCTACAGTAACTCTCTATGAAATTATCCCTGCACCTGGGGTGAGAATAAGTAAGATTAAAAATCTAGAAGATGATATCGCTTTAAGTTTAGCTGCCTTAGGAATTAGAATCATAGCTCCTATCCCCGGTAAAGGAACCATAGGAATAGAGGTCCCGAACTCTGACCCTCAAATAGTTTCTATGAAGAAACTTATAGCATCAGACAAGTTTCAAAACTCAAAAATGGAACTTCCAATAGCGTTAGGTAAAACGATTTCTAACGAGACACTTATAGTAGACTTGGCTAAGATGCCTCACCTGTTGATGGCCGGTGCTACGGGCCAGGGTAAATCTGTAGGTCTTAATGCTATTCTAGTATCTCTCCTTTATAAAAAACATCCTGCTCAGATTAAGTTTGTTTTAGTAGACCCTAAGAAAGTAGAGCTTACACTATTTAATAAAATCGAAAGACACTATTTAGCTAAACTTCCGGATGAAGAAGAAGCTATTATTACAGATGTAAGCAAGGTGGTAAAAACCCTTAACTCTTTATGTATAGAAATGGATCAGCGTTACGAGCTTCTCAAAAACGCCATGGTTAGAAATATTAAGGAGTACAATGTTAAGTTCGTTCAGCGTAAGCTAAATCCTGAAAATGGACATAAGTACATGCCTTATATCGTTCTCGTAGTAGATGAGTTTGCCGATTTAATTATGACCGCTGGTAAGGAAGTAGAAACACCCATAGCGCGTTTAGCTCAGCTAGCTCGAGCTATAGGTATTCATTTAATCATAGCTACTCAAAGACCGTCTGTAAATATTATAACAGGAACCATAAAAGCTAACTTCCCGGCTAGAATAGCCTTTAGAGTTACCTCTAAAATAGATTCTAGAACAATTTTGGATGCTGGAGGAGCAGACCAGCTAATAGGGCGTGGAGATATGCTTTACTCTACAGGAAGCGAATTAATACGTCTTCAGTGTGGTTTTGTGGATACTCCTGAAGTAGATGAAATATGCGACTTTATCGGTAGCCAGCAAGGCTATCCTACCGCTTTTATTCTTCCTGAATTTATAGATGAAAATGCGGCAGAAGTTGGGACTATGGCCGCGGAAGATAGAGACTCTATGTTTGACGAAGCTGCTCGATTGATAGTAATGCATCAGCAGGGCTCTACTTCTCTTATTCAAAGAAAACTAAAGCTAGGGTACAACCGAGCAGGAAGAATAATAGATCAATTAGAAGCTGCAGGAATAGTCGGCCCTTTCGAAGGAAGTAAAGCCCGAAAAGTATTAGTGCCAGACGACTATAGTTTGGAACAGTTATTGGGTAATAATTAGAAATTAAGAAAAAATGAACATGTTTAAAGGAATACTATTCTCTGCTTCTGTACTCATAGGAGGTATAGTTATGGCTCAAGACGCTAAAGCGGTTCTAGATAAAGTTAGCCAGAACGTAAAAGGATATTCTGCCATGTATGTAGAGTACGAAATGCAACTGAATGATGAGAAAGCAGGAGGAGCTATAGCCAGTGAACAAGGGAAGGCATGGATAAATGGAGAAAAGTTTACAATAAAAACTCCTGACTTCCATATTTATACTGATGGGGATGCATTTTGGGCTTATTCTAAAGCTGACAATGCTTGCACTATTAATGACTATGCCGAAATACAGGAAGACAAAGGATTCAGTCCCTCAGACTTATTTACTATATGGGAAATAGGATTCAAACACGAACACAAAGGAGTGAAAAGTGGATTAACTCAAATCAACCTCTACCCTACTGATAGCGAAAATCCTTTTCACACGATTGTCATGTACATAGACGAGAGAACTTCTCAAATTAAGAAAGCTCAAATGAAAAGCAGGGATGGACAGGAAATGATTTATAACATAAAAACATTCACTCCTAACCCTGACATTACAGAAAATACTTTCAAGTTTAGTTCATTAGATTACCCGGGGGTAGAGATTGACGATCAGCGGTTTTAATAGAATTAACCATTATCAGGATAAAATAAAAAAAGGGCTTTCAAATTTGAAAGCCCTTTTTTTCTGGTTATGAACTGGTTGGGTTATTCAAATAACTTTATACCTTAAGCCCTACTATACTGACATCGTCTATTTGCTCACATTCTCCTCGCCAGTTATTAAAGACACCCAGTATAACTTCTTTTTGTATCTCCATTGATTTTCTGCTGTTTTCGAGAAGCATTTCATAAAAATTAGCCCCTAAGAACTTTTTATTTTTAGGCCCTCCAAATTGATCCCTAAAGCCATCACTGAATGAGTACATGATATCTTCTGGTTCAAGAAGTACTGTTTGGCAATTATAGGTCCTATTTGGATCGTAATGAGCTCCCCCTACAGGATATTTATCTCCCTTAAGAGCTATGGTTTGTCTGTTCCTTACTATGAGCGAATTTTGATTGGCTCCTGCAAACTGCAATGTTAAATTCTCTCTATCCAAAAGTGCTATAGATACTGCCATTCCATCATCCAAATTTTCTTCTTTTTCCTGCTGCAATAGAGTTATCAGCTTTTTATTGGTTAGATTTAAGATTTCATTTGGCCTTGTAATCCCATAATTAACCACGATCTCATTGAATATAGTATTTCCCAGCACAGACATCATAGCACCCGGCACTCCGTGACCTGTGCAGTCTGCATGAATCAGTATATACTTCTCAGTGCCTTTTACCTTATGATGCCAATAGAAATCACCGCTCACAGTATCCTTGGGTAGGTTAATAATAAAGAAGTCGCTAAAATCGTTTTTAAGCTTTTTATTATCTGGCCATAGAGCTTTCTGAATTTTCCTAGCATAATTAATGCTGCTATTTATCTCCTGCTGTCTATAGCTGGCCAGCTTTGATTTCTCAAACTCAAACTCATTTTGCTTTTTCTCTACAGCTATTACTTTAGCTATAAATCGAAACACAACTAATCCTATAACAAGATAAAAAACCACGCCATACATGGCATCACTAACGAGCGATGCTCTTGAGCTAAGAAAAAACTCATTAAAAGGCATGTCCATTTCTAACGCACCGATCACTCTGCCATCTGGTGTTCGAATTGGAGAAATAACCGATAACCATTTGCCATTTATAGTTTCATGTTCCTCTAATTGACCTCCATTATGGTACAAATTGTGAAATTCTTCAGAAAATCCTGGATAATCATGTCTGAAATATGGACTTTCATTTGAGGTTAATCCAAATTCATACCCTCCAGTACTATTATTCTTGTGGACAGTGTAAATTGGAGATTCTAAATGATTATTCTCAAAACATTTCTTTAAAATAGAATGATACTTTTGATATAACTCAGGCTGATTATCTATTTGAATTTGGTCTTTATTGGGATTAGAAAGCATTATGGATTCTAATTCAATGGGGTTGATTCCTGAAACAAGAGCATTAGACACAGCTTGTAGCTTACTCATCTCTATAGCCTTTGCTTGATCTATACTATTGAAGTAATTAAATCCAATGAAGTAAGACGTAAGCAACACTAGCCCTAAAAAAATGACTACAAATACTTTTCCGGAACTGAGGATGAAAGTGGGTTTCATATAAGTGATACTAATAAATTTGGCACCTTTAACTTACTCTTAAACCATCTTAAAGGTTACATAATCACTTTTTCTCTTTAAGCTCAAAGTCCTCAAAATACAACATATGAATGCCGTGATTCTCAAATCCAGAATCTGGACCAACAGCTTGAAAATTGAAAACTAAATCAACTAGGTCATCAGTGTTCATCTCACCAAAGTAGAACGGAAAGTCCAAGCCATAATCAATTAAGCCTCTCCCATAGTAAAGCATTATATCATGGCCAAGAACGCTATATTCATCTATAACCTCACTGTATTCAATAGAGTACAACTCCTGAAACTCTATCATTTCTTCAGAATTATAATTATTCGTGAATGACGAAGGAATATGCACGTTAAACCTATTTCTAACTGAGGCGTCCACATAATCATTATCAATCCATTTATCTGTTAAGTAGATAGTTAAATTCTGGTCTTCGCTTATAAATGGCAGGACATTTACCAATGTTCCTAAAGAAATTTTCTCCTCCGAAGGCATTACCAATATATTCTCCCTAGAGTCAGACATAGCTGCTTTTAAACTAGCCACAGTGAGCTTATCCACCTCTATTTCACTCAGCTTTTTCTTCACCATCTCTGTGCTGTCAGCTAGATTCGAATAATACTCTCTTTTAAATACTTGAATGTTCCTTTTATCCTTCAACCATTTAGTAGTAACCAGTATTACGTTTGGGTTAGCAGTAAGATGAGCTATGTACTTTCCTGCTTCTCCCATCATCGTACTTCCAGCTGGAGTCACCTTACTCACATGAGAGTTACTTAATAATATCTTTCCGCTTTGTGGAGTAGGACAAACTACATGAGCATCACTTCCGGAGGCTATTTCGATCACCCTAGCTAAAGATTCTTTTTGGAATGGCCCTATAAACAAATCTATTTGGTGAAGCTTTTCATCACTAGCCAAGAGCTTAACCTCTTCTTTATCATCAGTAATATTAAGAACATGTATGTTCATGGCAAGCCCATCTTCTTTAAGCTTCTGTGCGGCTAAGAAACTTCCTCTATAAAAGCTCAGCGCTACATTCTGAATTCTCTTTTCTTTACTGGACAGTTTATCTTCACCTAACCTGCTAGAGTACAACGGCAAAGCTAAAGCCACATTGTATTCAGCTCTAAAAGGATTATCTCCTTTCATTTTTGGTTTCCACGAGTTAATCACATCATTAACAGAGCTTTCATCTTTATTCTTCGCTTCATCAAGTGAAATAGGGATATTAATTACTTGTCCAGCTTTTAACCCTTCTGGCAGACCGTCATTTATATCTAATATGCTCTTAATCTTTACGGCATACTTTTTACTCACTCCATACAGCGTTTCTCCAATTAGAACTTGATGTGTTTTCCATTTAGATATACTGAAATTAACAGGCGGAGCTACACTTACCACTGAGTTCACGTCATTAACTGGGATTTTTAGTTCATTCCCTTTTTTTATTCCCGAGTTAGCTTCATGGTTTAACTCTAGAACATCGTTTATATCTACAGTATATCTTCTGCATATAGAGAATAAGGTCTCTTTTTTCAATACTCTGTGAATTAAAAATCCATCCTCTATTCTTATCGGATTGGTTATTTCTCCGGGCTTAATGTTTGGACTAACAGGTATATATATAGTCTGGCCTACATTTAACCCTCCAGTTAGAAGCTCCTCATTATAACTTCTAATAATCTCCTCATCAGAATCATAGAGCGTAGCTATGGCATATAAGGTATGACCTGATTCTACTTTATGCTGGTAATATTTTTCGCCTTCTTTTTCTACTATAGTAAAGTTTTGACCATAGCTAATAATGGACAAAAACAAAAGAGAGAAGCTCACTAAAATATTCTTAATCATACTCATCAATTAAAACATAAATACTAACGTAATATCATGCCAATTATTAATTTATTAACTATTCCCACTCAATAGTAGCAGGTGGCTTAGAGCTTATATCATATACCACTCTATTAATTCCTTTAACTTTATTAATAATAGAATTACTCACCTCTGCTAAAAATTCAAAAGGAAGATGACACCAATCAGCAGTCATTCCATCTGTAGAAGTTACCGCTCTTAGAGCCACAGCTTGCTCATAAGTTCTTTCATCACCCATAACACCTACGGTTTGTACTGGTAGGAGAATAGTTCCTGCTTGCCATACTTCATCATATAAATTATGCTCTTTCAAGAGAGAAATCCACACATAATCAGCCTCTTGAAGAAGTTTTACTTTTTTAGGAGTAATATTTCCCAAAATCCGAATAGCCAAGCCTGGGCCTGGAAAAGGATGTCTTCCTAAGATAGAATGACTAATTCCAAGTGCTTTTCCTACTCTTCTCACTTCATCCTTAAATAGAAGCCTCAAAGGTTCCACTACTTCTAACTTCATAAAGTCTGGCAGACCTCCCACATTATGGTGAGATTTAATGGTTACAGAAGGACCTCCTGTTCCACTTACAGATTCTATTACATCCGGATATATAGTTCCTTGTGCTAGCCATTTTACATTTTCTATGCTGTTAGACTCTGCATCGAAAACATCAATAAATACTTTACCTATAGCTTTTCTCTTAGCTTCTGGATCTGAAAGTCCTTTTAACTCGCTATAAAATGCTTCCGAAGCATCCACTCCTTTTACATTTAAGCCCATGTGCTTATAACTCTCCAGCACTTCGTCGTATTCGTTTTTTCTTAGGAGTCCATTATTTACGAATACACAGTAAAGATTGTCTCCTATTGCGCGTTGCAATAAAACGGCTGCCACCGAGCTATCTACTCCACCACTTAATCCTAGGACTACTTT
>TARA_B110000093_G_scaffold53973_1_pt1 | contig 19674 bp, 18 predicted proteins | sample TARA_B110000093 | Tara Oceans TARA_B110000093 (sample SAMEA4397390) | marine metagenome | biome: Polar Biome; feature: [MIX] marine epipelagic wind mixed layer (ENVO:01000061); material: water (ENVO:00002006), including particulate matter (ENVO:01000060) such as... | depth 10-100 m | reverse complement strand
TTTTTTTTGGCTTATCGGAATTATGGTTGAGTACAATTCAACCAAGATGCTTGAGCCGCGCAATTGCCAATCGGCGTGAGGCGGAAGGTCCGGTTCACGACATATAAGGTTTCAGTCTTGGACGGCGTTATTCAAAAAGCTCGACAGGAGGCACCTTAAACTTCGGGTTCTGTCGGGTCTTTTGCATTGGGATAGACCAGGCCTGCGGAGATCACCAACTTTGCGGCGTCTTCCACACTCATGTCTAACTCAATCACATCCTTTGCAGGGACGAACAGCAAGAACCCAGAAGTAGGGTTTGGAGTCGTTGGCAAGAAAATCGACATTGCGCCACCATCTTTACCTGCACGATCCGAAATTTCAGCTTTGGCAGTGGTCGAGATGAAGCCGATAGCCCAAATCCCTTTGCGTGGATATTCGATCAAACAGGCCTTTTCAAAGGACCGCTCTGTCTGGGCAAATACAGTTTCAGAGATCTGCTTGATGCCAGAATAGATTGAACGAACAACTGGCGTGCGCTCAACGATGCCTTCAGCAAAGCGGATTAAGGAGCGGCCCATGAAACCCTTGGCCATCCAGCCAACGACAATTGTAAAAACTAAGAAGATGAAAACGCCGATGCCTCGCACATCGATTTGAACGTCACGCTCAAGCCCCAGAAGGTCTTGGATCATTTTGTCTGGCTGATAAGAGTTCGGCACCCACGGCAGAACCGCGCCATCAATCCAACCAACAACGCTCCAGATCAACCAAACCGTAAGCCAAACGGGGGCAATAACCACCAATCCGGTCAAAAACGAAGATCGAAGGCGTGCAAGTAAGCTAGCGCGGCGAGGTGTTTCTAAATCGAATGGCGTGTTCATGGTGTGTCCGGTATAATTCGTCGTTTTAGGTAGGCGCTTTGATCTGATGCTACAATGGTTGGCTGCAATTTTGAGTTATTTTGCAGAGTAATCGGCTAAATGTTTGGCTATTCCTGCTGCTAACTTAGCATTGTTGCGCACCAGTGCAATATTCGCCTCAAGAGATTTGCCCTCAGTCAGTTCAAAGATGCGTTGCAGCAGGTATGGGGTCACACCTTTTCCTGAAATCCCAAAAGCGTCCGCATCGGCCTGAGCGCGCGCAATGATAGGTGCCAGAATTTCGGCACTGATCTCTGCGCCTTTCGGGATAGGGTTCCCAATTAATTGACCGCCAGGCACTCCCATTTCACCGCGTAGCCTATGGGCCGCAGCGATTTGCGCTGGATCGTCCATACGTAAGGGGGCTGGCAATCCGCTTTCGCGAGACCAGAATGCGGGCATGTCATCTTGGCCATATGCGATGACTGGGACGCCTTGAGTTTCGAGCACCTCAAGCGTTTTGGGAATATCGAGAATAGCCTTGGCACCCGCGGCGACGACCGTCACGGGTGTTTGCGCCAACTCTAACAGGTCTGCCGAGATATCAAACGTAAGCTCTGCGCCTTTATGAACGCCGCCTATACCACCTGTTGCAAATACATGGATACCAGCTAAACGGGCCGCGATCATTGTCGCAGCCACTGTTGTAGCGCCAGTGCCGCCAGTTGCGATGCACGCGGCCATGTCTGCACGTGAAAGTTTTGCAACACCTTTGGCTTTGGCCAATGCCTCAAGTTCAGCATCATCTAGCCCAACACGAAGTGTGCCGTTTAAAACAGCCATGGTTGCTGGAACCGCACCAGCGGCACGTACATCCGCTTCGACCTGACGCGCAACTTCTAGGTTTTGGGGGTAGGGCATCCCATGCGTAATGATCGTACTTTCTAACGCGACAATCGGAGTTCCTTCGGCCTGCGCCTTTGCCACTTCAGCAGATGGGATGAATAGTGTCATTATATAGGTTCTCCAGAAACATAGGTGGCGGCTGATTTAAGGGCGTCGGTTAATGCAGTCTTGCGGTCCGCGCCACGGGATTCTGCGGCAATGTGAGCAGCCATAAATGTATCGCCTGCGCCTGTTATGCGGGTTACCAGCACTTGTGGTGGTGTTTGACTGATTATTTCACCATCCGTGCCTTCGCTGGCGTCTGATCCACCATCGGTCACCAGAACACGTGCGGCACCTTTTGCCAGCAGTGCAGTGGCTGCGTCACGAGACGACGTGAATGTCGTTTGGCAAAGAAGGCCTGCTTCCTCCAAATTCACATAGAGTGTTCCGCGACCTGCGTGGAGGAAAGGCAACAGGCGTTCTGCCTTGCCAGGAGAGGCAGGGGCAACGCGTAAATCTGCCTTGACAAGGGCGGGATCGTTGGCAATCTCTGATAACAGCTCAACTGTGAGGTTTCCATCCAGTGCGATCAACCCATTAAAGAGGTGATCTGCGTCTGCCAGGGTTCCATCGGATAAGGGGCGCAAAATCTTTGCACCAGCGGCCTCTAACGAATGCGCATCAGCGATGGCTGCGATCAAACCATTGGCACCTTCAACAGCCATGTAGCTGTCAGTGGGCAAATCCTCTGATCGGTAGATCGTGTCGGTAATCATCCCACGTGCGACGCAAGCGGCCATCAGTTCATCACCCTCTGCGTCACGCCCAAGTGCGGTCAGAAGCGCTGGCGCCATACCAAAGCGTGCCAGTGTCATCGCGATGTTCATTGCAACGCCGCCCGGCAGGCGGGTTATACGTCCGGGCACATCCGAGCCTTGGCGCATTGCGCGGGAAGATCGGCCAATGACGTCCCAAAGAACGCTGCCGATGCATAAGATATCAGGTTGTTTGTTCATATGAATAGTCTTGGACTGTGACGCCCACAGGCGCAAGGCGATCTGCTTATTTTGGGACCTGAAACGTAAGTGCTGCCCAAAGCGTTTGCCAAACAGCTTTGTCATCTTTGGTGTAAGGCTGCAGAACAACGGCGTCAAATAGGTAGGTATGCGCTGGTTTCACGGGAACCTCCGCGATGCCGTTGTCATCAGTTTGGTGCAGGGTGATCGAAACCGTTTCGTCAGGTGCACGTTCAAAAACTTCAACCTGTGCATTCTGGCGTGGCGTGTTTTCAAAGAGAAGTTGGACCTGCATTTTGCCATCAAAACCATCGCCGTAGGGATTGCTTAGGGCGACAAACTCGGTTTCCATACCATAGTTTTGATCCACACCTTCTCCGGTACCAACAGCAATCAGTGCTTTGACGTGTCGGGTATAACTCTCTCTGAAGTTCTCGCTTGGCCAGTCAGCAGCTTTGTGATCAGCCTCCGCATTCTGGAAATTCTTATGTGCTGCAAACTTTGCGAACTTTGCCCATTCTTTGTATTTTATCGCCGCTGGTGTTGTTTCGTGTAGGATAACCAGCAATCCATCTTGATCAGCGTTTGTAGTCAATGCCGGTTGATCACCGGAGCGTCCTTGCGCAGGCGTCAACATATTGCCTTGTGCCAATTCAAAGCGTGAAAACTGTTTTTCAAAATACGAAAGCTTTGCACCAACAAAGTTTTGACCATTCTTTAGGTCAATCTCCATAATCTCGCCGTTTTCCACTTGAAACTTCTGCGGTTCAATCCAAAACTCGTGTGAAAAGACGCTCGTCGTGGATAGACTGAGGGTTACAGCAAGAACAAGACGGGACAACTTCATGACAAGAGCTTTCTATTGGTTAACACTTAAGCTGCGCTTTGTGGTGCTGATGTCAAGCTTACTGGTCTCAGGTGCCACATTTGTGAGTGCGCACGAGACAGTGCCAACCATTGCAGACCTAGAGGTTGTGGAAGGTAATCTTACGTTTTCGATGCGTGTGAATGTAGAAGCTTTCTTGGCTGGTATTAACCTTGATGAAGTTACAGATACTGATGAAGCCGACGAGGCCGAAAGTTACGACGCGCTGCGTGCATTGAACGCTGAGGAGATCGAGGGGCGTTTGTCTGGGCTTATCAATGGCTTCAACGCGACACCGTTGGTTGCGGTCGATGGTCAGGCAGTTGCGCTCACTATTTTAAATTTTGAGATGGCGGTCATGCCTGATTTAGAACAACCCCGTATTTCCACACTTGCGCTGAGCGCGGTTGTGCCGGCAAGCGCAGGTGAGGTGATTATCAATTGGCCAACTGGACGCGGTGCATTGGTATTGCGTCAACAAGGAGTGGAGGCACCCTTCACGGGATACGTTGATCCGGGTACTTCTAGCCCATCGATATTGATCGCAGGTGGCGGCGAGGCGACCGCGTGGGAAACATTCACCGCATATATTCCCGTCGGATTTGACCATATTTTACCCAAAGGTCTTGATCACATCCTGTTTGTGTTGGGGGTGTTTTTTCTAAGCACACGAATGCGTCCACTGGTCTGGCAGATCAGTGCCTTTACGCTTGCGCACACTGTTACGCTCGCATTGGGCGCGATGGGCTGGGTCAACGTACCCGGTAGTATTGTTGAGCCACTTATTGCTGCGTCCATCGTCTACGTTGCTGTCGAAAACATCTTTGCCAAAGGATTGAACCCGTGGCGTCCGTTTGTGATTTTCGGGTTTGGTTTGCTGCACGGACTTGGTTTTGCGTCCGTATTGGGCGAGTTTGGTTTGCCTGACGGACAATTTATTCCCGCATTAATTGCGTTCAACATTGGTGTGGAATTGGGCCAACTCACAGTTATCGCGCTGGCATTCCTAGCCGTTGGCTGGTTTGCACGCAAATCATGGTACAGGGCAGGAATCGCGATCCCTGCATCCTGCATCATTGCAGCTGTTGGTGCATATTGGTGTGTAGAGCGCGTGTTCTTTTAAGGCTTAGGCCATCGCTTCGCGTAAAGTCGTGAGGGCCGCAACCGGATCATCCGTTGGCCAGATCTCATCACCAATAGCAAAGAAGTCTGTCATTGGGGTGAGCGTCTTGATCATTTCAAGGTTTAGCAAACCCTCAGCAACCACGGGTACTTCAATAACTTCTGACCACCACTTGAACAGATCGGTTTCGGCAAAACTGCCGTCGCCCAATGTGCTTTCTCGTACAGGGCCAAAGCAGACGTAATCCGCACCAGCCTCGCCAGCACCCATGCCGTCATGGCGTGACGTTGAGCTGTGAACACCAACAATAGCATCAGGGCCCAGTTCTTTGCGGGCATAACGCACTTGGTGAGCACCATCACTCAAGTGAACACCGTCAAGGCCAAGGCGTTCAACCAATGGAATATGGTCTTCGATTACCAGTGCAACATCTCTGGCATGTGTTATCTCGCGCAGGGCATCTGCCGCTTTGGACAGGCGTTGCTCATCTTGAGAGGCCATAGCCATGCGCACACAGGCGATAGGGTGTGCGTCTAAAACGCTTGCCAATAGGTCGGGAAAAACGTCCAACTCAAATTCTGCAGGAGTGATAAGATACAGCTGTGGTTGGTCGGGTTGTTTGTCTTTGGCGGCCATTGGCTTGGTCCTTTTGTCTAAACTTGGGGCAGAACTAGCGTATGTTGTAGGAAAAGGAAACTTTTATGCCGCTGGTTTTGTTTGATTGAGCGCGTATTTTTGACAGAAACAAGGGTAGGGTGATTGTGTGCCCCGCGTCCTCTGGGTATGGAACGGGCATGGTTGATATTCCTTTCTTTGTACTCGTGCGTCCGCAAATGGGCGAAAACATAGGCTCTGCAGCGCGGGCGATGTATAACTTTGGCTTAGATCGCATGCGCATTGTGGCCCCCCGTGACGGTTGGCCAAATCAGGCTGCGGTGGCTTTGGCCAGTGGTGCGGGGCGCTTGTTAGATAATGCGCAGTTGTCGGATGATCTGCCCGACAGTTTGGCGGACTGCACATATGTCTTTGCTACGACCGCGCGGTCGCGTGATTTGACCAAACCTGTCTATTCGCCCGAGGCTGCGATGAAATTGGCCGCCGAAAAAATTGCGGCTGGTGGTAAGGTCGCTGTGTTGTTTGGTCCTGAACGCGCAGGGCTAGAGAATGAAGACATCGCGCAGGCGAACGCTATTATCTCTGTGCCCGTTAACCCGAATTTTGCGTCACTTAATTTGGCTCAATGTGTACTACTCTTAGGTTATGAGTGGATGCGCCAGCAGGGTAAAGTTGAGCATGAAGTTGTTGAGATGGCAGGAACTGACTGGGCAACTGGACAAGAGACAGAACATTTGGCGCGCCATTTTGAAGACCGTTTGGATGTGGCTAACTTCTTTTACCCAGAACACAAAGCTACGAGTATGAAATTAAACCTGCGCAACATGTGGAGCCGTATGCCGTTAACCCGCGCAGATGTGCAGATGTTTCATGGTATCCTGCGGCAGATGGTCCGTTGGAAGGAACGCGACGACTGATCCGCTGGACGATCCGGCTTGCGCGGCCTAAATTGCAACCAACAGCCGCCCTTTAATGTGACATGAGGATCAAGATGAGCACCAAACGCATTATTTTTGAAGAGGTCGGCAGCGTCGACCAATCGCCCGCCGCACAGCCTGGTATGATTGACAAAGGCCGCGATGGCGCACGTGGTGCAATCAGTGTTTGGCTTGTGATCCTATTTGGACTGGTTGTGCTGATGATATTGGTTGGTGGGCTTACCCGCCTCACTGACAGCGGCCTTAGCATTACAGAATGGCGCCCGTTTACTGGCGCGATTCCACCTTTGAATGCCGCTGATTGGCAATCAGAGTTTGCCAAATATCAGGCGATTGATGAATTCCGTATTCAGAACCAATGGATGCAACTCTCTGACTTTAAAATAATTTACTGGTGGGAGTGGGGCCATCGTCAGTTGGGCCGCGTTGTTGGCATAGTATGGGCGATTGGCTTCTTTTGGTTCCTGCTGCGCCGCCAAATCCCAACCGGCTGGACACCACGTTTGCTATTGTTGGGCGTTCTTGGTGGTACGCAGGGTGCTATTGGTTGGTGGATGGTTTCATCGGGTGTAACATCTGGCGAAAGCATGGTTGATGTGGCCAGCTACCGTTTGGCGACCCATTTAGGGTTGGCTTTTGTCATCCTTGGTTTCATCGCATGGTACATGATGATGCTGTCGCGCCCCGAACGCGAGCTGATGCAGGCACGTCGTGGGAAAGAGGCAAAGCTGTTTGGCCTATCCACTGGGCTTATGCATTTCGCGTTTTTACAAATTTTGATCGGTGCACTGGTTGCTGGGATTGATGCAGGGCGAAGTTATACAGACTGGCCGTTAATGGGTGGGCAATTCTTCCCCGCGTCTGCATTTGTACTTGAGCCATGGTGGCGCAATATTTTCGAAAGCCCTGGTTTGGTGCAATTTGTGCACCGCATTGTTGGTTATGTGTTGTTAGCATTTGCCATCTTTGTTTGGTTGAAGGGTAGGAAGTCAGCGCACCGTCGGACCCAAGCTGCTTTCAACATGGCCTTTGTGCTGCTGTGTGCACAGATCGTTCTTGGCATTGTTACCGTGCTTTACGGCGCGCCCGTTCAGATCGCCATTGTACATCAGCTGTTGGCCGTAGTCTTGTGGGTTACGATACTTCGTGCACGTTTCCTGAGCGCTTATCCAATAACAACGTCCCTAAGAGGAAAATGATCCAATGACTGCTTACGATGACTTGATGGCGTTCACGCGCGAAACAACTGCGCTTGGTGAAATCGCAGGCCGTTTGGGCTGGGATCAAGAAACGATGATGCCAAAAGGTGCTGCGCCGCAGCGTGGAGAAGAGATGGCCGCGATTGAAGGTGTCTTGCATGGGCGTCGCACGGACCCACGTGTTGGGGATTGGTTGGCGGCGATTGACACAAGCACGATTGGTGATGTTGGCAAAGCACAAGTGCGCCATATCCAACGCAGTTTTGACCGCACGAGCAAAGTACCTACAGATTTGGCCGCTACGATTGCCCGCGTAACGTCAACAGCGCAAGGCACATGGGCCGCTGCACGTGAAGATGATGATGTTGCAGCCTTCGCGCCAACCTTTGAAGAGGTTATCAACCTCAAGCGCCAAGAAGGTGAAGCCTTGGCTGCAGGTGGAGATGTCTATGACGCAATGCTCGCGGACTATGAACCGGGGACAACTGCCGCTGACTTGGAAGCAATGTTTGGCGCGTTACGCCCTGAATTGACGGCGCTACGTGCAGCAATCCGCGGCGCTGACGCACCTGCACCTTTGAAAGGTAGTTTTGACACTGGCAAACAGATGAAGCTGACGCGCCATCTGGCAAAGACATTTGGCTATGACATGAGCCACGGGCGCATTGACAAAGCGGTTCACCCATTTAGTTCTGGCAGTGGCTTAGATGTACGTATCACGACCCGTACCAACGAAGCTGACCCGTTCAATTGCTTTTACTCAACCATCCACGAAGTTGGGCACGCTTGTTATGAGCAAGGAATTGACCGTGACTATCTGCTGACACCGCTGGGCAATGGCGTTTCGATGGGTGTGCACGAAAGTCAGAGCCGCATTTACGAGAACCAAATGGGGCGCAGCCGGGCGTTCACCAGCTGGCTTTATACCGAAATGCGCGAGACCTTTGGCGACTTTGGAATTCCAGACGCAGAAGCGTTTTACGGTGCAGTCAATCGCGTAAACGATGGCTATATCCGCACGGAAGCCGACGAGGTTCAGTACAACTTGCATGTTTTGTTGCGCTTTGACCTAGAGCGGGCGTTGATGGCTGGTGATCTTCAGGTCGGTGACCTTGAGGCAGCATGGAACGATCGGTTTGAGGCTGATTTCGGCTATAAAGTGGACAAAGCAAGCAATGGTGTGCTGCAAGATGTGCACTGGCCTGTTGGTTTGTTCGGCTATTTCCCTACGTATTCATTGGGCAACGTTTATGCTGGTTGTTTGAACGAGGCGATGCGTGAAGCGATCCCTGAATTGGATGAGCAGTTGGCACAGGGCGATACTGCACGTGCTACTGGATGGCTTCAAAACAACGTGCAAAAACACGGTGGATTGTATGAACCACGCAAGGTTATTGAAAAAGCAAGCGGGCGTACGCCTGATCCACAGCCTTTGATCAAGTATCTCAAGGCGAAGTTCAGCGATATTTATAAGCTGTGACACTAAATTTCAACTCGCTGAAAGGCTGCGCATTATAAAGTTTGCGCAGCCTTTTTTGTGCGCGTTATACCGAAAAAAAGGAATATCAAATTGATGTTTGAATGAAAAACTTCCCATAAAATTCTCGAAATAAAACTGCCAGAAGATATGTGTTGGATGGTGTGGAGAGTTTTGCTGTGAAGTTGTTTGTTATTATAGTTTCAATTGGCATCGTTGCTGCCAATGTCTTGCTAGCGCAATCGGACACTCAACCAGCGCTGGAAGCCATTGATAGAATTTTAGAAGTAGGCCAAACGGAATGGTCCGGCCGAGAAGTTTGAAAATTACCCTACAATTAAATAAGTGCCATTCTTTCTGACCGTTCTAGATCAGGGTAGGAGTGTTAGAGGCCAACAGAACTTTGCCCAATGAGGTCATGCACTGCACGATGTAGGCGCGCAACATCCTCGTCTTGCCGTCCGCTTTCACGAAAGGCGAGGTCCAGTTGCGCAAGGTCACGGACCTCAATCTCAAGTAAAAAGTCGCCGTGATTTTCAGAGGCAAGGTTCAGCTTACGCCGCAACATGCGCCAACGGTTGATCTTACCCGCTTTTTTCAGGTGGGTCATCCAAACATCGACCGCGATGGAAAACGTCAACGCCTTTGCGGCTTGTTTCAGGTCTATCATGCAGTGGTAAAGGTTCATCCTGCGCTCCGACTGTTGATGTCAAAGCGCAGGATGTCATAGGCGTGTTACTCTTAGATTAAGAGCATCATTCGTCGGTGGTTTCGCCGCCTTCAGCGTCACCATCTTCGTCATTTTGTTCAGCAATCCATGCAACACTCACAACAACTTCGTTCTTGCCAGTGTTGAAGACCTTAACACCACCTGCACTACGTGAGCGGAAGCTGATGCCTTGAACCGGTACGCGGATCGATTGGCCTTTAGACGTGGCCAACATGATCTGGTCGTCTAGCTCGACAGGGAAGGATGCTACGATTTCGCCACCGCGCATTGCTTTGTCCATTGCTGTGACGCCCATACCACCACGCCCGCGAACGGGGTAATCGTGGCTAGAGGACAGTTTGCCAGAGCCTTGAGATGTAATCGTCAGGATCAAGTTCTCACAAGCGGACATTTCTGCGTAACGTTCGGTTGAGAAGTTAGGATCAGCAGGTGCGTCTTCCTCATCTGCGTCTGCTTCATCAGCGAGACCCGCCATAGCACGGCGCATTTTTAGATAGGCTGTGCGCTCTTCGGATGTCGCATCGAAGTGGCGAATGATCGACATGGATACAACTGTGTCGTCACCATTCAATTTGATCCCACGAACACCAACAGAGGCGCGGCTGTTAAACACACGCACGTCTGTCGCAGGGAAGCGAATGGCGCGACCGGAGTTGGTGATCAACATGACATCATCATCATTTGACGCGATGCGCGCGTTAATCATTGTTGTCTCGGCGTGTTCATCCTCAAACTTCATCGCAATCTTGCCGTTTGCTTTCACATTGGTGAAGTCAGACAATTTGTTGCGACGAACCGTACCTGCGGATGTGGCAAAGACCACTTGCAAGTCGTCCCATTCCTTTTCATCCCGATCTACCGGCATGATTGCCGCGATTGAGACGCCAACTGGAATTGGTAGGATGTTGACGATGGCCTTACCTTTGGACGTGCGACCACCTTGGGGCAGGCGCCATGTCTTAAGCTTGTAGACCATGCCGTCTGTCGTGAAGAACAACAGCTGTGTGTGTGTATTGGCAACGAAAAGAGTGGTAATGACATCCTCTTCTTTGGTCTGCATCCCAGCAACACCCTTGCCGCCACGCTTCTGGGCGCGGAAATCGACAAGTGGTGTACGTTTAATGTAGCCACCAGAAGTCACAGTCACGACCATGTCTTCTTTTTCGATCAGGTCTTCGTCTTCCATGTCGCCAGACCAGTCAACAATCTGGGTGCGGCGTGGAACGGCAAATTGGTCACGAATTTCGATCAACTCATCTGCGATGATACCCATGATGCGCTCACGGCTGCCCAAAATCTCAAGATATTCCTTGATTTTTGCGGCCAGTTCTTCGAGTTCGTCGGTGACTTCCTTAACGCCAATTTGGGTCAAGCGTTGCAGACGCAATTCAAGAATAGCGCGCGCTTGGACTTCGGACAGGTTATACGTACCGTCGTCATTTGCCGTATGGGTCGGATCATCAATCAAGGCGATGTAGGGCAGGATGTCAGCCGCAGGCCAGCGGCGTGTCATCAATTTATGGCGCGCTTCTGACGCATCAGCAGATGAGCGAATAGCAGCAACGATTTCATCGATGTTTGTTACGGCAACAGCCAAGCCACACAACACGTGGCTACGCTCACGGGCTTTACGCAAGTTATACGCTGTGCGGCGTGCAACGACATCTTCGCGGAAGTCGATGAAGGACGTTAGGAACCGGCGCAATGTCAGCTGCTCTGGACGGCCACCGTTTAGGGCCAGCATGTTGCAGCTAAAGTAGGTTTGCATTGGCGTGAAGCGGAACAATTGGTTCATGACAACTTCTGCTGTCGCATCGCGCTTCAGTTCGATCACAACACGTACACCATTGCGGTCAGATTCGTCCTGAACGTGAGCGATGCCTTCGATCTTCTTGTCACGCGCCGCTTCTGCGATACGTTCGATCATAGTCGCTTTGTTCACCTGGTATGGAATTTCGTCCAAGATGATGGCGTAGCGATCTTTGCGAATCTCTTCGACGCGGGTCTTGGCGCGAACGATTACGCTGCCGCGGCCTTCAAGATAGGCCTTACGCGCACCAGTACGGCCCAGCATGATACCGCCGGTGGGGAAATCGGGGCCTGGTACGTATTCGATTAATTGCTCAGAGGACAAATCGGGCTCTTCTATCAAGGCCAAAGTGGCCTCAATAACTTCACCTAAGTTGTGCGGCGGAATGTTGGTAGCCATACCCACAGCAATACCACCAGCGCCATTCACCAACATGTTTGGGAAGCGCGCAGGGAGAACTGTAGGCTCGCGATCTTTACCATCATAATTGTCTTGGAAATCAACGGTGTCCTTGTCGATGTCTGACAACAGGTATGCCGCTGGTTTGTCCATGCGCACTTCGGTGTAACGCATTGCAGCCGCATTATCGCCATCCATGGAACCAAAGTTGCCTTGGCCGTCCAACAGGGGCAACGACATAGAGAAATCTTGAGCCATACGCACCAGCGCATCATAGATGGCAGAGTCTCCATGCGGGTGATATTTACCCATCACTTCGCCAACCGCACGAGCGGACTTACGGTAGGATTTGTCGTGCGTATTGTTGGTCTCGTGCATCGCATAAAGAATGCGGCGGTGAACCGGTTTTAAACCATCGCGAAGGTCAGGAATCGCCCGACTGACGATAACAGACATGGCGTAGTCCAAGTAGGAGGTACGCATTTCATGTTCGATTGAAACGGATGGACCATCATACGCTGGGCGCGTAGGCAGGTTTTCATCATCATTTTCAGGGGGTTGTGGCGTGTCGTTCACGTTGTGGCCCATTCTGTTTTAGGGTTCTATATGTTGCGTCCATTCATATCAGAAGTAGCACATGCTGTGCAATGCTTATAGCTGGTATTGCTCTGATTTTGCCCAGACTTTAGGACCACAATGCAGATTTTCAGCCCCTCGTAACCGAACCTTAATCCTGACGCTCTACAGCCTGTTGCGTGATAGATTTAGCAGTAAGGAAGCGAAGGTATGCAAAAGGCAAATGGACTTGGAATTTTGGCTCTTGGCGCATTGGGGGTGGTTCTTTCAACCGCGAACGCGCACGAGTCCAAGCGCGATGCGCAGCACTTCATATTGCTGCCAGAGTTGCCCGTAATTGCGACCAAAGTTCTTGCACCACAAAAGGCGATTCTGTCGTCAGTTGGTTATATTAGGCAGAACATGACGCGCCCCCCAGTACGCAAAACTTGGCGCAATGGGGATGGTTAAGGGCGACGTCTTTTTCGGCGTCCTCAAGGGTTGTTCCCAGCTCAAACTCTGCATCGTAAGGCAGTAAGGTGCAGGCCAATACCGCAGGCTTTTCTGCCCCCTTACGTTTGACCACCATGCGCGACGATGAGCACATTATTGAATCGGGCGACTTGTTTAGAATTCCCCAGCAAGCGGTGGTGATTTCAGGAACCTCGATGGTCTCATCCATCTCGGGAAACAAAACTGTCATTCCTGGATTGTTCGCGTCTATTTCATAACCGTGTTCAGTATAAAAAGCCGCGTATCCTGCACGGCTGTCTGCTTCTGAATGCCCAAAAATACTGCGCCCAGCGACAGCCATTCTAAAGCCGTTTTTCTGTAGCCAATCCATACCAATAACTGTTTTTGCGAATGCGCCGGCACCCCGTTCGGCATCGTGCAAGGCAGGGTCATAGTGATCAACTGAAATCCGAAGCGTTAGTTTCCCTGGGTAGGTGGTGTTCAGGTCTAAGAGGCCGTTTTGAATGGACTTGCGCATCATTGGGCGCATGGCATTTGTAAGGATAAGCACTTGATACCCCGCCTCAAGCGAGGCGCGCGTGATTTCAATCATCTGTGGGTTCATAAATGGTTCACCGCCAGTGAACGCGATTTCTTTGATCGGCCAGTTCCGTTCCTTGATTTGGTTTAAGTAGTCCTGAACTTCATCGGCTGTGATGTATACGAGTGCATCATTGCTAGGGCTTGATGCAATATAGCAGTTTATGCATTCAATATTGCAAAGCGTTCCGGTGTTAAACCACAGGGTCTCAGGGTTATTCAGCGCGACGGTTGCGCGATCTTCGCCCTTAGCGGTCAGGGTCGGATCAGCGAATTTTCCAATGTTTGCTTGCGCTAAATCTTTCATAATCCACGTGTACCTTGCTGGTTGAACATTGCTTATTGGTGATAGGATGTCTGTGAATGCAATAAAAGAACGTTTTTGCCATGTGACAACCTTGTGATTCGGCTCAAAAAGCGTCATGTTTGCGCTAACATAAAATCAAATGGAACAACCCAATGGTCTCACGCGTAATTCCAGTCGAAGCTTTTGATCTTGTCATCTTTGGTGGGACGGGCGATTTGGCTCGCCGTAAAATTTTGCCGGGCTTGTTCCGGCGCTTTTGTGCAGGTCAAATGCCTGCCGAATCCCGCATCGTTGGGGCTGCTCGCTCTCAGATGGATGGCGCGAAGTATCGCGAATTCGTCGCAGAAGCGATTGCTGAATTCGGCGGTAAAGTTGCAAGTGACGCTGAAAAATTATCGGCGTTTTTACAGCAATTGGACTACGTTCCAATCGATGCACGCGGAGTTGGTGGTTGGGAAGAGTTGGCGGATAAGGTTAAGGGGCGTAAGTTTGTGCGTGCTTTCTACTTCTCCGTTGCGCCAGGTCTATTTGGTGATTTGGCAGAACGTCTTCATCACTACGGGCTATCGGACAAAGCCAGCCGTATCGTTGTTGAGAAGCCATTTGGCCGCGACCTTGCCACTGCGCAAACGTTGAATGCTTCTTTGGCTGAGCACTTCAACGAGGACCAAATTTACCGCATCGATCACTATTTGGGCAAAGAGACTGTCCAAAACCTGATGGCTGTTCGTTTTGGCAATATGTTGTTCGAACCTTTGTGGAATTCACAATACGTGGATCACATCCAGATCACGGTGGCTGAAACGGTTGGTGTCGGCACGCGGGGCGAATATTACGACAAATCAGGTGCAATGCGTGACATGGTGCAGAACCATCTTATGCAGTTGCTGTGCTTGATCGCGATGGAACCGCCTGCCAAGTTTGAGCCAGGTGCCGTGCGTGATGAAAAACTAAAAGTTATCCGCGCCCTTGATCCGGTCGAACCGCATCACATCGTGCGTGGTCAGTATTTGGCTGATGATGAGGACCCAAGCTATCGTGAGGGTGTGAATGATCCGCGCTCAAAAACCGAAAGCTATGTGGCAATGAAGGTTGGAATTTCCAACTGGCGTTGGGCAGGAACACCGTTCTATCTGCGCACTGGCAAGAAACTTGCGGAACGCGCCAGCGAAATTACCGTTGTCTTTAAAGAGCTTAACCACTCTATTTTTGATGACGACGAGGGGGGGCATCGCAATGTTCTTTCCATTCGTCTTCAGCCCAACGAGGGCATTACCCTTGGCGTTACGATTAAAGAACCGGGCCCAGGCGGTATGCGTTTGATCGATGTTCCGCTGGACATGAGTTTTGCCGAAGCATTGGGCGACGCAGGCGGCGATCCGCCTGATGCCTATGAACGCCTGATCATGGATGTTATCCGTGGAAACCAAACCCTGTTTATGCGTGGCGATGAAGTCGAAGCTGCATGGGAGTGGACGGATCCAATCATCAATGGTTGGACAGAGAGCGGCGATGTGCCCAAATCCTATGACTCTGGAAGCGATGGTCCAGGGGACGCAGCAACAATGTTGGCCCGCGATGGCCGTTCATGGGGAGCGATTAAATCATGAGTTTTCAAGAATATTCTGACCGCGAGATGCTGATCATCGAAGTTGCCCAGAAAATTGTGGGCGATCTGAAGACAGCACTTTTGACCCAAGAGAATGTTTCATTTGTTGTCCCCGGCGGTACGACGCCAGGCCCAATCTTTGATATTCTGTGTGCCGCTGACATCGAATGGAACCGCGTGCACGTCATGCTGAGTGATGAGCGCTGGGTGCCGGACGACAATGACCGCTCAAACGCAAAGCTTTTGCGTGATCGTCTATTGGTCAATCGCGCGGCGGCCGCAAAGTTTACGCCGTTCTATGTGCCTGATGTTGAAGTAGCTGATGCTTGTAAGGATGTGTCAGAAAAGCTGACGTCTGAGTGGCCGATTTCTGTTTTGGTATTGGGCATGGGGGCTGACATGCACACCGCGTCATTGTTCCCGCAGGCGAACGGTTTGGATGCCGCATTGAGCGCGGATGCTGATGCATTATTGCCAATTCAGGCAGAAGGCCAAGAACAGCGCGTCACACTGAGCGCCCCAGTTCTGAACAGCGCCATTTCCAAACACATCGTCATCTTTGGTGATGACAAACGTGCAGCACTTGATGTTGCTAAAGGATCTTTGCCAGAGGTTGCACCCGTTGCGGCCGTTCTGGACGGTGCAACAATTCACTGGGCTGTATAAATGACTGATAAAATGAACGCTGCTTGGTCTGCACTCGAAACTTTGGAAACCGGCGTTAACGACCGCCATATGCTTAGTTTGTTTGAAGCCGACGCGTCACGTGCGGATACGTTCCAATGCACCGCTGGCGATATGTTGTTGGATTACTCAAAAACCAACGTTGATGGCGCTACAAAGGCAGCGTTACTAGAATTGGCCGACGCCGCCAAGGTAACTGAACGTCGCGCTGCGATGTTTGGTGGCGCTGTCATCAACGAAACAGAAGGGCGTGCTGTTCTTCATACCGCACTGCGCAACCTTGATGGCGATCCAGTTTTGGTAGACGGCGCTGATGTCATGCCAGAGGTGCACGCAACCTTGAACCGCATGGGTGATTACGCTGATTTGGTCCGCTCAAGCGGAATCACCGACGTGATCAACATCGGTATCGGTGGATCTGACCTTGGTCCTGCTATGGCGGTTATGGCGCTGAGCCCATACCACGATGGTCCACGCGTTCACTTTGTATCAAACGTAGACGGCGCAGATGTGTCTGACACGTTGCGCGGCCTGGATGCTAAAACAACTTTGGTCATTGTTGCCTCAAAAACGTTTGGCACAATCGAGACGATGACAAACGCCCGTACCGCGCGCGCTTGGATGCTTGAAAACGGTGGTAAGCCGGATGAACAGTTTGCGGCCCTCAGCACGTCAGAAGAACGCACAGTAGCTTTTGGTATTCCAGCGGAACGCGTTTTTGGCTTTGAAGACTGGGTTGGTGGACGTTATTCTATGTGGGGCCCAATTGGCCTTAGCCTGATGATTGGCATCGGTCGTGAAGCGTTCACAGCGTTCTTGCGTGGTGGCCAAGTTATGGACACACATTTCTGTGCTGCTGAGGGTGCAGAGAACATGCCGTTGATGCATGCGCTTGTTGGTATTTGGCACAACCAAATCTGTGGCCATGCGACACGTGCTGTTTTGCCATATGATCAACGCCTTGATCTACTTCCTGCATATTTCCAACAGCTTGAGATGGAAAGCAACGGTAAGAGCGTTGCAATGGATGGCAAGCAGTTGCCGCGCCACAGTGGTCCTGTCGTTTGGGGTGAGCCTGGCACGAATGGCCAACATGCATTTTACCAGTTGATCCACCAAGGCACCCGCGTCATTCCATGTGAATTCATGGTTGCGGCGGAAGGGCATGAACCGGACCTAGCGCATCACCACCAATTGCTCGTCGCGAACTGTTTAGCGCAGTCAGAGGCATTGATGCGTGGCCGCTCATTGGATGAAGCACGAGAAATCATGGCTGCCAAAGGCCTGACTGGTGACGAACTTGACCGCCAAGCCGCACATCGCGTCTTTGCTGGTAACCGTCCGTCGGTGACGATTGTGTATCCAAAACTGGATCCGTTCGTTTTGGGTCAGATCATCTCGCTTTATGAGCACCGTGTCTTTGTTGAAGGCGTCATCTTGGGCCTGAATTCATATGATCAATGGGGTGTTGAACTGGGTAAAGAGCTGGCAACAGCACTTGAACCAGTCGTCGCTGGCACGCAGTCAGCCAACGATAAAGATGGATCGACCCGCGGTCTGGTGGATTACGTACAGCGCCATCGCGCTTAATCACTTTTACATAACGTAATTTGGCAAGCCTTGCGCACAGGGCTTGCCAGATCACCTAACGCTTGGCAGGGTTCTCTTATCAGAGGACGCGCAGCCTATGACGCGCCTTTACATATCAAATATGGAGGTGCCGATGCTTGGCCAGATGATGACGTCCGCTTTGACAATACAATCCCTAGTGGATCATGCCGCTCGTTATCACACGGGGACTGAGGTATATTCTGTCAATACCGGTGGCGGGGTGGAAGAGACCACTTGGGGCCAAGTTGGTGCCAACGCCCACCGCCTTGGGCAGGCATTGTCCAAGCTGGGTCTGGAACCACAGGCCCGTTGTGGCACGATTGCGTGGAACAATCGCCGCCATTTGGAAATTTACTTTGGCGTCTCAGGTGCTGGTTTTGTTTGCCACACAATCAATCCGCGTCTTTTCCCCGAACAATTGGTCTACATCCTGAACCATGCGGATGACAAAGTGCTGTTTGTAGACCGTACCTTTATCCCGCTTGTGGCTGCTATCCGTGACAAACTACCCAACCTTGAGCACATCGTTTTGATGGAAGGCCGTGATGAAAGTGCCGCAGAAGTTATTGACGGTTTGGTTTTTTATGATGAGCTGATCACGGTTTGTGATCCAGCATATGTATGGCCTGAATTTGACGAGAACACGGCTTCCAGTCTCTGTTATACTTCAGGAACCACTGGAAACCCAAAGGGGGTTCTATATTCTCATCGCTCTACCGTATTACATGCCTTGGCGTCTAATTTGACGGATTGTATCGGGTATTCAGCAATGGACGTTGTGTTACCAGTCGTGCCGATGTTCCACGTCAACGCATGGGGCACGCCCTATGCCTGCGCGATGACTGGCGCAAGAATGGTAATGCCGGGACCGGGATTGGACGGTGCTTCACTGGTTGGATTAATTGACCAGTATAAGGTAACAACCGCTCTAGGTGTTCCGACGATTTGGTTGGGTCTTCTTGGCGAGGCTGAGAAAGCGGGGTCGCAACTTGGGTCCCTGAAGCGAACGGTTGTTGGTGGCTCTGCTTGCCCACCCTCAATGATCACGGCGTTCCGTGAGAAATACGATGTTGAAACCATTCACGCATGGGGCATGACGGAAATGTCGCCGCTGGGCTCCGCTAATCAACCACTGGCCAAACATCTTGATTTACCGATTGAAGAGCAACACAAACTTCGCGAAAACCAAGGCCGCCCAATGTGGGGCGTCGAATTGAAGGTTGTTGACGAAGAGGGGGGCGAGTTGCCCAACGATGCGGAAACCCAAGGCAATTTGATGGTGCGTGGCCATTGGATTTTAGATAGCTATTTTCAGAAAACCCGTGATGAAACCCTGACCGATGATTGGTTTCATACGGGTGATGTCGCGACGCTAGATCCAGATGGATATCTTAGTATCAAGGACCGCTCAAAGGACATTATCAAGTCGGGCGGAGAATGGATCTCGTCTGTTGACCTGGAGAACATAGCTATTGGCCATCCACAACTTTCCGATGCGGCTGTTATTGGTGCAACTCACGCAAAATGGGATGAGCGCCCAATTTTGATTGCGGTTGCTGTCGAAGGCGAAGCACCTTCAGAGGCAGAGGTTCTTGCTATTTTTGAAGGCAAAATAGCAAAGTGGCAAATTCCTGACTGTGTTGTTTTTACTGATCTTTTGCCCCGTAACGCGACAGGAAAAGTGCTAAAGCGAAACTTGCGTGATACATTTGGCAATGTCTTATTGGGGTAACCCAGCCCGCAAATGGCGAAACGGCGCGACCAAAGTTTGGACGCGCCGTTTTCGATTGTAGATCGCTGTAAAGATAGTGGAGCGGGTAACGAGAATCGAACTCGTAACTAAATCTTAGGAAGCTGCCGTGATACCATTTCACCACACCCTATAAGTAGCTGTATTATATTATTTAAACTCTTATTTCGTCCATGAAGCTCGCTTTGGTGTGTTGGGTGTGG
>TARA_B110000093_G_scaffold58370_1_pt1 | contig 19806 bp, 18 predicted proteins | sample TARA_B110000093 | Tara Oceans TARA_B110000093 (sample SAMEA4397390) | marine metagenome | biome: Polar Biome; feature: [MIX] marine epipelagic wind mixed layer (ENVO:01000061); material: water (ENVO:00002006), including particulate matter (ENVO:01000060) such as... | depth 10-100 m | reverse complement strand
GAAACACAGTGTCTTGCCGATTCTCACGGAAATGTCGTGGTGGTTTCTACTAGAGACTGTTCACTTCAGCGCAGACATCAGAAGCTGGTTGAAGAAGCTCCGGCTCCGTTTTTGACTAAAGAGCAAGAAGTAATTTTGTACGAGGCATCAAAAGCCATCTTGAAAAAAGTCAACTACGTCGGTGCTGGCACCTGTGAGTTTTTGATCTCGCAAGATGGAACCATTTCTTTCCTCGAAGTAAACACACGACTACAGGTCGAGCACCCGGTCTCCGAAGAAGTGACTGGCATCGATCTCGTCCGCGAACAGTTCTTTATCGCAGAAGGAAAGAAGCTTTCCTTCTCGGACCCGGAAATTCGTGGCCACTCGATTGAATTCAGGATCAATGGCGAGGATGCTGGCAATGGTTTCTTGCCTGCTCCCGGCCCAATCCACCAGTTCATAGCCCCCTCGGGCCCAGGCGTCAGGGTTGATTCTGGAGTAGTTTCTGGAGACGTTATTTCCGGCAAGTTTGACTCGATGATGGCGAAGTTGATTGTAACCGGCAAAGACCGCACTGAAGCTCTTGCAAGATCTCGCAGGGCACTAGCCGAAATGCAGGTTCTCGGGCTGCCAACCGTCCTTCCCTTCCATCGGGCAATAGTTGACAACGAGGCTTTCATCGGCGACGAGTCAACCTTTGGGATTTTCACCCGCTGGATCGAAACTGAGTGGAACAACACCATCGAACCGTGGTCAGGATCGCAGGAACAAATCCCGGAGCCAGAACCACGCCATGAAATTGTTGTGGAGGTTGCTGGAAAACGCCTTGAGGTCTCGGTTCCTAAGCGATTACTGGTGGGTGAAATCGGCTCGGCTCAGGGCCATGCTCCCAAGCGCGCAGCCTCTTCTAATGTCTCAGGTCACACCGGCGCCAAGGGCAATCTACTGCTGGCTCCCATGCAAGCAAGCGTTGTGAAGGTGGCGGTCAGCGTTGGCGACCAAATAGAAAAGGGCGACCTAGTTGTAGTTCTGGAAGCGATGAAGATGGAGCAACCGCTAACCGCCCATCGCTCAGGAAAGATTAAGCAAATAGGCGTGGCCGTCGGAGATACTGTTTCGGCCGGGACTCTGCTTCTAGAGATAGAAGACTAATCAGTCGTCAATCGGCGGGTGCAGTGCACTAGCGGCTTCAGAAATAGACCCCGATAGCGACGGGTAGACCGTGTAGGTTCTTGCCAACTGGTCAACCGTTAGTCGGTTCTCAATCGCTACGGCAATCGGATAGATCAAATCCGAAGCAGTTGGAGCAACTACCACCCCTCCAATAACGGTGCCTGAGCCCACAGAAGCATAGAGCTTTATAAAACCCTCTTCGATGCCTTGCATTTTGGCCCTCGGGTTGGTTTCGAGCACAATTTTTTGCACTTCACCGCGAACGACGCCCTGCTCAATCGCATCCTGCGACCAGCCGACCGAAGCGATCTCCGGTGACGTGAAAACGTTGGAGGCCACGTTGCGCAAACTCGTTGGGACGGACACATCTCCCATGGTGTGGTAGATGGCAGTTCTTCCTTGCATCGCGGCAACTGAAGCCAGCGGCAACGCCGTAGAGCAGTCGCCAACGGCATACACATTCGCCCTAGAAGTTCGAGCGACTTTATTTGAAATCACGTGACCGGTTTCATTGAGCTTCACGCCGGCTTCTTCCAAACCAAGATCGGCAGTGTTGGGAATTGCTCCAACTGCCATCAAGCAGTGCGAGCCGGAAATAACCTGGCCATCTTCCAGGGTGACTTCGACACTCTCGCCTAAGTTTTTCACTGATGTTGCTCGGGCATTGCGCAGTATGTTCATGCCTTTGCGCTTAAAGACACCCTCTATCAACTCGGCTGCATCACCGTCGTTTCCAGGAAGCACTTTGTCTCTCGAGGACACAAGGGTCACCTCACTCCCGAGATCCAGGTATGCCGAAGCGAACTCCGCACCGGTAACGCCGGAGCCAACAACAATCATGTGGGTCGGTAAATCACCAATGTTGTAAAGCTGCTTCCAGTTCAGAATTCTTTTGCCATCAGTCTTGGCACTTGCAAGCTCTCTGGGGCTTGCACCGGTGGCGACAATAATCGTCTTGGCCTCGATTCGCTCTGGGGAGGTCTCGCCGGACTTGGTTATTAGAACATGGTGGTTTCCATCAAGAACCCCGCGACCATCAACCACGATGACCCCTTCGGTCTTTAGAGTGCGAATCATATCTTTGGACTGGGACTTGGCTAATTGAAGTAAGCGGGTATTGATTGCTGGTAAATCTATGTCGATGATCGGGGTGACGCGCTTGCCGTCCACCATTAGCCGAACACCCAGGGCTGAAGCAGACGCAACACGTTGGGCCGCTTCTGCGGTTGCGATCAGAGTCTTCGAAGGGACAACGTCGGTGAGGACAGCATTGCCACCAATACCGTTTTCCTCAACAAGGACAACTTCGGCTCCAAGCTGGACACCGGCTCGAGCGGCTTCGTAGCCACCCGGGCCACCACCGATCACGACAATGCGGTGCTTAGTCATTTTTTTTTCGATCACAGGCCCTATTCTCCACCACGTGAGCATGACTATGCGTGGCTAGAATGATTTTCATGACGCATCTACTCAACGACGAGACAATTAAGCCCTTCGAAATTGCCCAAGAAGCGGCTGACCAGATAAGAAAGCTTTCGGGGGTTGAGACCCATCACATCGCGCTGACACTTGGCTCAGGCTGGGCTAAGGCAGCCGACCTAATTGGTGAGACAGTCAGCGAAATACCAGCTTCTGAGGTGATCGGATTCTCAAAGCCCGCTCTTGCAGGGCACGTTGGAAACATCAGATCCATAAGACTGCCCAACGGCAAGTTTGCTCTGGTGATTGGAGCCAGGACCCATTTCTACGAAAACCACGGCGTCAGAGCAGTAGTTCATTCGGTTCGAACGGCCGCTAAAGCCGGAGCAAAAGTAATGGTCCTCACAAACGGAGCCGGAGGAATCCAGCCTAAGTGGGCCGGTGGTGCCGCGGTTCTGATTTCCGATCACATCAACCTGACAGCCTCAAGCCCCCTTGAAGGGGCCAACTTTATTGATCTGACTGACCTCTATTCAGCAAGACTACGCGCTATCGCTAAAACCGTTGATTCCAGTCTCGATGAGGGCGTCTACGTTCAATTCCGCGGCCCTCACTACGAAACACCCGCCGAAGTCCAAATGGCCAAAATAATGGGCGGCGATATCGTAGGTATGTCAACCGCACTTGAGGCCATTGCCGCAAGAGAATCGGGTATGGAGATCCTCGGTATGTCGCTAATCACAAACCTGGCCGCAGGTATCCAAAAGACTCCGCTTAGTCACGCGGAAGTTATTGAAGCCGGTCAACAAGCCGAAGCTCGAATATCCAAGCTGCTGGCAGAAATTGTGGACAAGATTTGAGTCAACTAACGGATCAGGCCCAGGCGTGGCTTGATCAGGATCCAGACCCGGTTACAAAGCTCGAGCTTCAAGCACTTATCGATAATCACGATGAGGAAGGCCTCGCTTCTCGATTTAGTTCGCGCCTAGACTTCGGAACCGCAGGACTGCGGGGCGAACTAGGGGCTGGCCCGAACCGAATGAACAGGGTGGTTGTGGCGCAAACGGCCCTGGGTATTGCTCAGTTTTTGAATGCTAATCGCGAGGCCTACTTGGATCCTTCCGGAGAACTAAGTGCAGTAATCGGCTATGACGGCAGAACAAACTCAGATGTGTTCGCGCTGGACAGCGCAGAAATATTGAGCGCAGCCGGAATCAAGACCTTTCTATTTTCAGAAATGGTTCCTACGCCGGTTGCCGCTTTCACCGGCAGGCGGCATGGCGCGAGCCTCACTGTGGTTGTGACGGCAAGCCATAATCCTCCTAGAGATAACGGCTACAAGGTCTACCTTGGAGGCCCTACCGGGGGCAGCCAGCTTGTTCCGCCGCAGGACAAAGAAATAGCGAATCTAATAGCTGCCATTTCAAATAAAACTGCTTTTCAAGAGATTCCAAAAAGCAAAGGCTTTACGCTCATCGGGCAACCAGAAATCAACCAGTACCTAGATCGAGCCAAAACACTGATTAGCATGCAAGAAAGCGAAATTGCCAAAAGGTCAGCAATCCGAATCACACACACCGCCCTGCATGGCGTTGGCTGGAAAGTAGTTAACCCACTAATGGTCGCCGCAGGCTTCAAGGTTTTACCGGTGAAATTACAAGCAGAGCCGGACCCTAATTTTCCAACCGTGGCCTTTCCGAATCCAGAGGAAAAAGGTGCCATGGATCTGAGTTTCGCCGAAGCAACCAGCAATGACAGTGACATCATTTTGGCCAATGACCCAGATGCGGACCGGCTTGCAGTAGCAGTTCGCAGTGGTGATGGTTATCAAATGCTCACCGGAGACCAGGTTGGACTGCTGCTTGCAAATCAGCTTGCTCCAAGCTCAAGGGCAATCGCAAATTCGATAGTGTCGGCTGATTTATCAGCACTTGCAAAGCACTACGGCGTGCCCTACACCCAGACATTGACAGGCTTCAAGTGGATTTCCAAGGTTCCCGATCTTGGCTATGGATATGAGGAAGCTCTCGGTTACTGTGTTGATCCGGAATACACCCCGGATAAGGACGGCATAACAGCGGCCCTAATAATCGCCCAGATGGCATCAGATTTGAAAGCCCAAGGAAAGACACTGGTTGATCAGATTCAGGATTTGGCCCAGAAATTTGGGCACGTTGCAACCGGTCAGGTTTCACTTAGAGTGTCAGATCTTTCGGTGATTGGAAAAATCACATCTGGCTTGCGGGCTAACCCACCAGTACGCATTGGAGACGAAGTCGTCCTTTTCGAGGATTACCTAGCCCGAACTGATGCCATGAAAACGGACGCCCTTATTTTTTCAAGCAAGTCGATCAAGATAATCGTGAGGCCCTCTGGAACCGAACCCAAGCTCAAGTGCTACTTACAGGCTTCCGCGACCAGCAAGCCAGAGGCCGCAAAGCTTCTTGAGGGCCTGAAGACTTGGGCCGAGGCTACTTTGAGCGCCTTGAAATAAACCTTTGAATGCTTTCCGGAACAGGCAGGGATTCCGACTCTGGGTCGACGGGTATTGCCTCACCGGCTATTGAAGTAAGTGGGATGGTTCCTGACCAAAAACCTAGGTCCATGTCCTCTGGTGGGTCATCAACTTCGTTAACTGAAATCTTTACTGACGCTTCTGCCAGCGACAAGGAAAGAATCAATGTGGCTGCTACTTCTTTTTTGGTGGTTGGTCTCGCCTCGCCAACTCTTCCTGGAATCATCGCATCACTAACTACGTCTAGAGCGTGATGTTTTTGGTCCATTGGAACCAATTTGGCTTTTCCAAAGATCATGACCGCTCGGTAGTGCATGCCGCTGTTGAAATTGCTTCTGGCAACCTTCAAGGCATTGAGTTCAGTTATGGAAACGCAGACCTCTGGTTCGGTTTCCAAAATGCGCATCAGCCTTGATCCGGATGAGCCGTGAAGGAATATCTCATCTCCGCTCCTGCCATATGCCATCGGAACTACCAGAGGAGAGCCGTCGATGACCACGCCAACATGGGCAACCAGATTGGCGTCCAAGATGCTATTCAGATCCGAGGTGCTCTCAGAAGATTTGTAGCTCATTCTTTTGAGCTTCGTTCGCTCCGAGGAGCCTGGGGTACTCATTCTGCAAGACTAGCTCAGCGTGGCTTTTAGCTTTTCGCCTAGTTCGCCCAAATCAAAAATGTTATTTATAGCTATTACCTCGGCGGGAATGCCGGCAAGCTGGTCAAGAATTTCAGGAGTCGCAAGGACCACCTGCGCCATTTCGTCGGCCCCTCGAGCTTCATCTATTGAGACAGCTCGCACCTCCGCTTCGATCCCCAGCATTGATAGAGCCCTCTCGGCATTGGACTTCAGTAAAACACTGGTCCCAATCCCCGCTCCACACACTGCATAAATCAACATGGTTTGATTAAAGCGCGTATCTAAAAAGAATGTCCTCAATGACGCTTAGGGCAGAAGCATTTAACAAGTTGTTCATAACCTGATCGGTGCTCATGAGCTGCCCAAAATCACCCAGCATCTCCACATGCTCGCTGGCATTAGGGGAACACATTGAGAAAATAAGACTGACCGGATCATTTGCGGATCCAGATATGACTGGCTCGTCAAGCCTCAAAAGGGCCATTCCAGGAGCCAGAACCGAATCGGACGGCTTGGCATGAGCAAGAGCGAGGCCAGGGGCAATAACGAAGTAAGGACCCAAAGTTTTTAGGCTTTCTAAAACGTCGTCAACGTAGCTAAGTTTCGTTTTGCCTGATGTGACCAAGAGGGAAACCGATTGCGTCACTGCGGCAACGAAGCTCGGCGAAGTGCCTTGAGTGACTATTGAACCTGGACCAAAATAACTACTCAGCACCGTTTGCCTCAGCGAAACCAGCCTCAATCATCTCGATTAGCTCTTCGCGCTCATCGACCGCCTGAAAAGCCGCCTCGGCGGCATTTAGCTGCAGCTGCTCAAGGTCTGCCAATTTGTAGCCAAAAGTATCGACCAAAATTTGAAGTTCCTTGGTTAGGTTTGTCGAACTCATAAGTCGGTTGTCGGTATTGACAGTTACGTTGAATCCGAGGTCATACATGATGTCGATCGGATGATCGGCCATCGTGTCGCCCAAGAGGCTAAAAGCTCCGGTTTGCAGGTTCGAGGAGGGAGAGACTTCAAGGGCTATTTGTCGATCGTGCACCCATTGAGCAACCGGTCCAAGAACTACTAGGTCGGTATCACCATCGGTTCTAGAAAACATGATGTCCTCCACCAGCCGAACTCCGTGACCAATCCTGAGTGCCCTTCCAGAGACAACTGCGTCCTTTATAGACTCAATGCCGCTGCCTTCTCCCGCGTGAACTGTGCATGGAAATAACTCAGCCGCCAGGTAATCAAATGCCAACTGGTGCTTGGATGGCAAAAAGCCTTCTTCGGCTCCCGCGATGTCAAAGCCGACGACCCCATCGTTCCGGTGCCGAACTGCAAGCTCCGCGACCTCAAGAGCCCTGTCCGCGTGACGCATCGCAATAATGATCTGCCCAGTGCGAATGAACCCGCCTTGGTCACCGACTTCCTCCATGCCCCGCTCAAGGCCGTCCTGCACTGCTTCAACCGTTTCATCGAGGCTCAGCCCCATGTTCAAGTGCTGTTCGGGGGCCCAGCGCAATTCCGCGTAAATTACATTTTCTTTCGCCAAGTCAATGACAGCTTCATAGGCGACCCGCTCCAGCCCGGCTCGAGTCTGCATAACACCCACGGTGTGCTGAAAAGTTGAGAGGTACCGCTCCAATGAGCCCGAGTCTGCATTTGTTGTAAACCAAGCTGCTAGTTCCAGCGAATCCGTGGTTGGTAATTCATGCCCAATTTCACCGGCAAGCTCAACGATGGTTTGTGGTCTAAGCCCACCATCTAGATGGTCGTGGAGCGAAATTTTCGGAAGCGCTGCGATGTCCATTTATTCCTAACTAACCATGTTCCGTGTTGGCTTCGGTCTAATTAACCCGACCAAGAATTAGCTTACGTTCCGCCGGCTTGCTTTCTTGGAATCCGATTGCTTCTTCGGCAATTGCGATTGCTCGCTCGAACCTTTCTGGGGTATCGGTGTAAAGAGTCATCACGGGTTCTCCAGCTTTCACGTGGTCGCCAAGCTGAGCATGTAATTCAACACCGGCTCCAAACTGAACCTGATCCTCCTTGCGCTCTCTGCCGGCTCCCAGCCTCCAAGAAGCGACGCCGATTGACAGGGCTTCCAACTTCGAAATAAATCCGGACTGGCTGGCTCTGATAACTTGCGAATCGGTGGCCTTTGGCATTTTTGCGTCTGGGTCTCCTCCCTGAGCTGAAATCATCTTCCGCCAAACATCCAAAGCTTTGCCGTTATTCAGATTCTCGCGAGGGTCCACGTCTGGCATGCCGCTCAGTGAAAGCATCTCCCTTGCCAATTCCACCGTTAGCTCCACCACATCGGACGGCCCTCCGCCCGAAAGAACGTCCACCGATTCCTCGACCTCAAGTGAGTTACCAATCTTCCTGCCCAAAGGGGTGGACATGTCGGTTAGTAGCGCCGACGTGTTAACGCCTGCATCTTTTCCGAGCTGTACCAACACCGTTGCCAATTCCTTTGCTCGGTCAAGGGTCTTCATGAACGCGCCGGAACCGACTTTCACATCCAGAACCAATGAAGAGGTGCCTTCGGCAATCTTCTTGCTCATGATTGAAGACGCAATAAGAGGAATTGCCTCGACTGTTCCCGTGACATCGCGCAAGGAATAAAGTTTGCGATCTGCAGGAGCAAGACCCTGCCCAGCAGCGCAAATGACTGCTCCAACCTCGGCTAGCTGGCTGTATAACTCTGTGTTGGAAAGACTGGCCTGCCAGCCAGGAATTGCCTCTAGCTTGTCTAGTGTCCCGCCGGTGTGGCCCAGACCACGGCCACTTAGCTGAGGAACCGCAATGCCGTAGGACGCAACTAGTGGGGCCAGCGGCAAGGTGATCTTGTCTCCCACGCCCCCGGTGGAGTGCTTATCGGCGGTGGGCTGAGTGAGTCCAGAGAAGTTCAATCGCTCTCCGGAGGCAATCATCGCCATCGTCAGGTCTCTAATTTCATCTCGGCTCATGCCGTTTAACAAAATAGCCATGGCCATTGCCGACATTTGCTCGTCCGCCACCACGCCAGAGGTGTAGTTCTCAACCAGCCAATTGATTTCGGCGGTACTAAGCGCACCTTGTTCGCGCTTCTTAATAATCAGTTCTACGGCACTAAAGCTCATTGCGGTAAAGGTCCTTCGGTCCAAAGGCATCCGGGAGTACCTCGTTGATTGTTTTAATTCCCGAGACAGTTTGAAGAAGCATCCCCTCGGCACTGTGCTCATAGAGCAACTGCCGACATCTGCCGCAAGGCATCAATGGATTTCCTTGACCGTCGACACAGGCAAATGCCACGAGCTGACCGCCTCCGGTGCGAAACAGCTCACTTACAAGCGAGCATTCTGCACAAAGCGCAAGCCCGTAGGACGCATTCTCCACATTGACGCCCGTGATGATGCGGCCGTCGTCACAAATCGCAGCCGCGCCCACTGGGAACTTCGAATAAGGTGAATACGATTTTGGAAGCACATCAATGGCTTGTTGGGTTAGGTTCTCCCAGTCGATTTTCATACACTAGCCCTTCACGTATGGCACTGCCAGTGCCTTCGGAGGCCTCGATTTACCAACGAAACCGACAACCGCAATGATTGTCACTACATAAGGGACCATGGTTATAAAGTCCGTCGGAATTCCCGGACTGACTTGGTTCGCCCATACTCTTAGAATGATCGAGAACCCGAACAAGAGTGCCGCAAGGGACGCGTAGATTGGGTTCCAGCGACCGAGGATGACAACCGCAAGAGCGATAAATCCAAAGCCTCCAGACATCTCTCGGCCAAAGGCTCCTGCGTTACCGATTGTGAGTGCAGCGCCGCCAAGGCCCGCTATTGACCCACCGATAGTTACCCACCAGAATCTGGTTCGCCCCACATTTATACCTACTGTGTCAGCGGCCAATGGGTGCTCACCAACCGCCCTGGCTCGAAGTCCCAATCTGGTCTTGAATAAAATGAACCAGATCGTCGGCACTATAAGAATGGCGAGGAACACCGTGATGCGGTTTTCGAAAAACACGTGTCCCAGTATTGGTATGTCGCTCAATACCGGAATTTTGATTATGTCCATGGTTCCGGGGAAGTTTACGTTCTCGGCATCCTCTGTCAACCACTGCTGATACAGGAAGTTAGTAACTCCGATAACCAGAACGTTAAGTACAACGCCAACGATGATCTGCTGCGCCAGGAACTTTATCGAAAATACCGCCAAGATCATCGAAACTAGGGCGGAGGTGACCATTGCGGCGATTACTCCAAACAGGAAATTATCCGTGATTGATGACACCACTGCCGCCATGAACGCTCCGGTTAGAAGCTGGCCCTCGATGGCTATGTTCGTTATTCCCACGCGCTCACTCATGATTCCAGCCATCGCCCCAAGAATGATTGGGACCGCCAAAACCAAAGCCGTGCCGGTGATAAACGCAATTGGAACCGATTTTTCAGCCGCTAGCCAGCCAAGTAGCGCCGTTATTCCAATGGCTCCAAAGACAATCGAAACCCAGATTGGGGTTTTGAGGTTCTTTATGGCCTTGGAAAGTGAAAATCCTGCTAGCGCGAACATCGCCAATCCGGCAAGGACTCCGAGCAGGCTTGAGTCGATATCTAACGTCGGCAGCTGAAGGGAATCGTTTCGCCTAGATATCTCAAAAGCGACCATTCCATCGCGTCCCAGAAGCCCTAAAAACACAAGTGTCAGAAGGCCAATCGAGCCCATTACGATAGGTGACTTGTAGCCAACCTTTACTTCAGTTTCTTTTGAGGTGGTCATTTGGAGCCCCCTCCACGTGTGAACATTCGTTTTCGGATCGATTCGAGGGCGTTAGTCGTCTGTGGCTTAGGCAGTCTAAATAGCGCCCGAATCAGGGGCGGGGCTGCAATGAATAGCACGATTGCTCCCTGAACGATTCCAAGCACCTCCGGGCTTACTCCGAAAACCTGCATGGATGGCGCGCCGGCCTTGAATGCCCCGAAGAGCAGTCCAGCAAGCAAAATGCCTGGTCCTGATGATCCGCCGAGCAAAGCGACCGTGATTGCATCAAAGCCGATATTCGCGTGACTAGAAGGAGTGACACCGATTGCAGTTCCCAGAGTCTGGTTGGCTGCAGCGACGCCGACGAATCCCGCCGAAAGTGCCATTGCCAAGATGTAAGTCTTTTCGACATTTATTCCGGCCGCCCTAGCAGCATCAGGATTAAAGCCCACCATTCTCAACCGATACCCAATCGTGCTTCGCTCCATTAGCCACCAGAAAACTACAACTGCCAGCAGCGCAAAGATCAGACCCCAGTGCAGCGAATAACTGTCTCCAAGCAACTTAGGGAACAGTGCCGTTTCGGCAGCCGGATCCGCTTTTGGGTTGCCGGACGCTCGAGTTTCCTGCAACAGCGCAGGGTCTCTCATCAAAAATGTGAAGAAATAAAGCGCGATGTAATTCATCATGATCGTCAAGATCACCTCATGTGCACCCGTCCTAGCCTTCAGGAAGCCCACAAATGCACCCAAAAGTGCAGCGCCGACTATTCCGGCTATAAGAGCAACGACCATGTGCAGCACAAAGGGAAGCTCAAGCCTCGTAGCTACGAATGTCGCGAATATCATTCCGAAGATTAGCTGTCCGGTTCCACCAATATTGAATAGGCCCACTCGAAAAGTAAGCCCGATGCCAAGCCCCGCAGCGATAAGCGGTGCACCTAAACGTAGAGTCTCGGTCAGTGGTCTGATTGCCTTTTCAAATGTTTCCGCATCGGCGTTATAAATAGCGCCTCGGAAAAGTGCCCCGTAGCCATCATTCACAACAGCAAAGGCGGCGCCCAGTGCGTCGCCAGGCCGGGCAAATATGTATCCGAGGGACTCAATGAACTCCTTGTTTGAGCCAATCATGAATAACGCCCCGACCAAGAAACCCAGCAAGATCGAGATCACCGTTCGGACCAAGCCACCCGAGAAAATTTCACGCATTACCTGCGGCATCGTGTTGTCAGCCTTATTGATTTCACTCATGCGGTCACTCCAGCCATTAGCTTGCCGAGATCTTCTCTCGAAGTATTCGGTTCTACAATTCCAACTATTTTGCCGCGATACATCACTGCAATTCGATCTGCCAGCGCCAAGACTTCATCGAGTTCTGAAGAAATCAAAATCACGGCCTTACCCGCATCTCGCTCAGCAATTATTTGCTCGTGAATGAACTCAATAGAGCCCACGTCCACTCCTCGAGTTGGCTGAGATGCGATCAAGAGACTGACCTCTCTGGACAACTCTCTGGCAACAACGACTTTTTGCTGGTTACCGCCGGACAGCTTGTTAGCAACTGTTTCTGAAGATGGAGTTCGGACATCGAACTGCTCTACCAGCTCCTTAGCAATGAGCTTGCGGGCTGCAAAGTTTATGTTCAGGCCCTTAGTGAACCTTGACTTATAGGAGGAGTTCAACATTAGATTTTCAGCAATCGTAAACTCGGAAACCAAGCCATCGCTCTGGCGGTCTTCAGGAATAAACCCGACGCCACTCTCCAGCACTTCGCGCACGGACTTGTTTGTTATTTCCTTGCCGTTTAGGTTCACCTTGGCTTTTGACCCCATGGGCTTCCTCAACCCAAGCAGGAATTCGGCCAGTTCGGTTTGACCGTTGCCTTGGACTCCGGCAAGGGCCAGAATCTCTCCGCCTCGAACCTCAAAGCTCACTTCATTCACAGCCTTTTGCGATCGATCATCTAAGACGGTTATGTGCTCAACTTCTAGGACCACATCTCCCATAGCTGCTGGCTTCTTGTTGACAGTCAGCATTACTTCGCGACCGACCATCAGCGATGCAAGTTCCGAGGTTGCGGCATCGGGCTTAGCCGAGCCAACAACCTTACCCAGCCGAATAACAGTGATTCGGTCTGCCACAGCTTTTACTTCGCGAAGCTTGTGAGTGATAAAAACAATTGAGGTGCCGCTTTTGGCAAGTTGGCGCATGATCTCCATGAGCTCGTCGGTCTCCTGAGGAGTAAGTACTGCTGTCGGCTCGTCCAGCACGAGGATCCTGGCATCTCTTGAAAGCGCCTTGATAATTTCAACTCGCTGCTGGGCTCCGACCGGAAGGTCCTCGATTAGAGCGTCCGGGTCAATGTTGAACCCAAAGCGCTCAGAAATCTCTAAAACTTGTTTTTTTGCTTCAGCTATGTCAATTACCCCAAGGGCTTTAGTCGGCTCGTGGCCGAGGGCAACGTTCTCCGCAACAGTAAAGACGGGGATGAGCATGAAGTGCTGATGGACCATTCCGATTCCGGCCGCCATCGCGTCGCCTGGTCCGGAGAAGTTCTGCCTAACTCCATCGATTTCTATGTGGCCCTCGTCGGCGGTGTATAGGCCGTAGAGGACGTTCATCAGCGTGGACTTGCCGGCACCATTTTCGCCAAGCAGGGCATGAATCTCGCCGGGCTCAATGACTAGATCGATATCTTCGTTTGCGGTAACTGCGCCAAAGCGCTTCGTGATTCCGCGTAGTTCAAGTTTCAAAAAACACTCCTTTGTGCACTTACTTTATTTCAAAAACTAAAAACTAAAAGGCCGTGGGATTTACCCCACGGCCTTTTAGTTTTTTTAACTAGCTCTTTGGATCGATTTCACCGGAGTTGATTCCGGCTTCAATCTCCACTAGTCGTGCCTTTACTTCGTCAGAAAGCTTGGAGTCGAAGTCGTAGAACGGGCTTAGGCCAGTTCCGCCATTCGCAAGAGTTCCAACATATGCCTCACCGTCGAATGCTCCACCAGCTGAAAGCTCAGCAATGATGTCGTATACGGCGTTGGTCATGCGCTTCTCAGCTGAAGTAAGAACGAATGGTGCGTACTCTGGGCTGGTCAGTGCAACGTCCTTGTCAACACCAATCATTACGCCATCGATGCCGGCTTCCTTGATCGCTTCGGATGAAGCACCGAACTGGTCGCCACCAACTGGGAACAATACGTCAGCACCCTCGTTGATAAGAGCAGCAGCAATTGATTTTGAAGTTCCAGAGTTTGGAACGAAGTCACCGATGAACTGACCGGTTTGAGCCATTGGGTCCCAGCCGACGACAGTCACAGGGACGCCGTTTTCGTTAGCCCAGGCCATTGCGCCGTAGTAGTAACCGTCCATGAAGTCAGTAACTGCTGGGATCTGAACTCCACCGTAAGTTCCAACAACCTTGGTTGTCGAGTATGCAGCTGCTGCATATCCTGCAAGGTAAGAAGACTCAGCCATGTTGTATATAACTGGCTTTAGGTTTGCGTTGCCCTCTGACCATCCATCGATGGTTACGAAGCTCATGGTTGGGTTAGCAGCTGCGATTGCGTTAGCATCGGCCACCAAGTTGAAGCCCACTGCGAATGTGATATCGCAGCTCTGGTCAACCATTGCTTGCAAGTTTGGAGCGAAGTCCTCGGCAGAGTTTGACTCAGCGTCGGCAATCTGTGATCCAAGGTCTGCTTCAGCCTTCTCTAGGCCGTCATACACAGACTCGTTGAATGACTTGTCGTTCCAGCTACCCTCATCCGAAACTGCACAGGCCAAGTAGTCAAGGGCTGGTGCTGCTTCTTCTGTCGCGGTAGCGGCAACTGTCTCGGTTGGCTCGGCCTCTGGGGCGGCAGCACAGCCTGACAGCACTAGTGCTGAAACGCCCATTAGAGCGAAAACAGCGGATGAATTACGTAGCTTCAAGGTTCCTCCTGAATTTTGTGAAGGCGCTTAACGCACCTAGTTTAGAAATACTCTAGCGGCACAAATCGCGGCTCAAACCCATATTGCAAAGCTTTACATTATTGAGATGTTTGCCTAAAGAAGGTCAGAATGACCGGTTTGCTTGAGCGCTTCGACCATAGCTTTGACTTTTTGAGCGTGGGCCTTTGAGGTTATAAGAAGTGCGTCGGCTGTATCCACGACAATGATGTCCTCAAGTCCAATCAGAGCAACCAGTCGATTTGTATCACTCACCAATATTCCTGATGAAGAATCGGACAGGACCTTTGCTGATCCAAGCACCGCAAGGTTGTTGCTATTGCCCTGTGACTGCAGCTCCGCGATAGCAGCGAAGTCTCCCACGTCATGCCATTCGAAATTGCCTGGCACTACGGCCACCAAGCCCAGCTTTGCCGCTGGCTCCGCGATCGCATAGTCGATCGCAATCTTGTCGAGCCCCGGCCAGATTGAATGCAGCTTCTCGGCGCGATTCTCAGTGTCCCAGTGTTCAGCTAACTCCATGACACCTGCGTGGAGCTTTGGTTGCGTCTTCGCAAGCACATCGAGCAAAAGCTTTGCAGGCGCGATGAACATTCCGGCGTTCCAAAGGTACTTTTTTGAGGCAACAAATTTTCCGGCTTTTTTTATGTTCGGCTTTTCAATAAAGTCAGCCACCTCAAACCCTTCGGTGCCCAAAATTGGAGAACCTTTTTTCATGTATCCAAAAGCCACAGATGCTTCGGTTGGAACGATGCCAATGGTAACGATCTTCCCAGTGGCAGCTATCTCAACTGAAGCTTCGATTGCCTTCAAAAGCTTTCCGTTATTTCTGATTACATGGTCTGCGGCGAAAGAGCCGACTATTACTTTCGGATCTCTTTTATAGAGCACTGCTGTTGCCAGCGCAATAGCTGCGGTCGAGTCCTTTGGTGAGGGTTCAAGAATTAGATTCGCTTGGTCTAAATCAGGCAGGTGCTTTGCAACCGTTGTGGCATGAACATCGCCGGTAACTACCATCATCCGATTGCCCACTAAGGGCGTCAGTCGATCCCAAGTGTCTTGTAGCAACGTTTGCCCGGAACCGGTCAGGTCGTGCAGGAACTTTGGAGCACTGGCTCTGGATAGTGGCCAAAGCCTTGAACCCACGCCACCGGCCGGAATGATTGCAAAGAAATGGTCTTGCGCAGCGGTTGGTTTTTTATTCACGAAATCACTCTAGGTGTTATTGGCTTAGATTCAAAAGGTTGGGATTTACTGGGTTAGACTTAAGTACAAAATTTGATCTATTCATGGAGGCGAGCTTGGCAATAAAGCCGGCAGGAACCCTTTACCGGGGCAAAGTCGGTATGTGGTCCTGGGTACTGCACCGCATCAGCGGCGTCGGTATCTTTTTCTTTTTACTCGTCCACGTTTTGGACACCGCGCTCGTTCGAGTGAGCCCTGAGGCATACAACATCGTCATCGAGTCTTACAAAACCCCGGTGGTCGGTCTCGCAGAGCTCGGCCTTGTGGGGGCAATCTTGTTTCACGGCCTCAACGGTCTTCGCGTAATCGCGATTGATTTCTGGTCAAAGGGAACGAAATATCAAAGCGTGATGTTCTGGGTTGTGATTGCGGTGACTGTCATCGCAGTTGCAGGGTTCACTCCGATGCATCTTGCTCGAGTATTTGGACACTAGGGGGTTGATGATGAGCGTAACTATCGAGACACCAAGTCGTCCTAGGACTCGCAAGCAAGCGAACTGGGAGAAGTACGGCTGGCTGTTCATGCGTGTCAGCGGCCCGTTACTAATCGTTCTGATCTTCACCCACCTAGTCGTCAACCTCGTTCTCGGTGACGGCATAAAAGCTATCGACTTTGCATTTGTGGCTGGTAAGTGGGCAGACCCGTTCTGGCAGGTTTGGGATCTAGCGATGCTTTGGCTCGCTCTGATTCACGGAACCAATGGAATGAGAACCATCGTCAACGACTACGCCGGCCAGGTCAAGGTCCGCAGAGCTCTCACAACAACACTGTGGGCAGTTTGTGCGCTTCTGATTTTGCTGGGAACTCTAGTGATTTTCACATTTGACCCATGCCCAGCTGGTGCATCCGCTGAGCTCTTAGCCTCATTCTGTCCGGCGCAGTAAGTAAGGGAAATAAATTGGCGGAAAAAGTTACAGCGGACGAAAACATCACATATCACTCCTTTGACGTGCTGATAGTTGGTGCCGGGGGTGCCGGCATGCGAGCTGCAATCGAGGCTGGCACGGACCTCAGCGTAGGTGTCGTTTCCAAACTATTTCCAACCAGAAGCCACACCGGAGCCGCCCAGGGCGGAATGGCCGCAGCGCTTGCAAACGTTGAAGAAGACAACTGGGAGTGGCACACTTTCGACACTGTTAAAGGTGGGGACTACCTAGTTGACCAGGACGCAGCCGAAATCTTGGCCAAAGAATCCGTTCAGGCAGTAATTGACCTAGAGAACATGGGACTGCCCTTTAACAGAACCCCAGACGGCAAGATTGACCAGCGCCGCTTCGGAGGTCACACGAGGGACCACGGCAAGGCACCGGTTAGGCGCAGCTGTTACGCAGCCGACCGAACTGGCCACATGATTCTGCAGACTTTGTACCAGAACTGCGTCAAGCTCGGAATCAATTTTTTCAATGAGTTCTACGTTCTGGATTTGGTAATGAACGATGGCAAGCCAGCCGGAGTTGTTGCCTATGAACTCGCCACCGGAGACATTCACGTTTTCCAGGCAAAGTCGATTGTTTTTGCAACCGGTGGGTTTGGCAAGATCTACAAAACAACTTCTAATGCCCACACCTTGACCGGTGACGGAGTGGCGATTGCTTTTAGAAGAGGCATCCCACTGGAGGACATGGAGTTTTACCAGTTCCACCCGACCGGCCTTGCCGGTTTGGGAATCCTCTTGTCCGAGGCAGCCAGAGGTGAAGGCGGAATTCTCAGAAACTCCTCCGGCGAAAGGTTCATGGAGCGCTACGCACCGACCATTAAAGACCTTGCTCCAAGAGACATGGTTGCAAGAGCAATGGCAAACGAGGTCCGTGAGGGCCGCGGTGGCGGACCAAATAAGGATTATGTTTTCCTTGACCTGACTCACCTTGAGCCTGCGGTCATTGACGCAAAGCTTCCAGACATCACTGAGTTTGCAAGAACCTACCTTGGTGTTGAGCCTTACACCGAACAGATACCCGTTTTCCCAACCGCTCACTATGCGATGGGTGGCATACCAACCAACATCAAGGCTGAAGTGCTTTCGGATAACGACACTGTTATTCCGGGTCTCTACGCGGCTGGAGAGTGTGCTTGCGTTTCAGTGCACGGCGCGAACCGCTTGGGAACCAACTCACTTCTAGACATCAACGTGTTTGGAAAGCGCGCTGGACAGTACTCAGTTGAGTATGCAAGAACCGCAACTCAGGTGCCGATGCCGGAAAACGCAGCCGACGATGTCATTGCAATGATCGCCAAGGTGCGCAAAGCCAAGGGCAAGGAGAAAATTGCTCAGCTTCGTAAAGAGCTGCAGGAAACCATGGACAAGAACGCTCAGGTCTTTAGAACCGAAGAAACCCTGAACGAAGCTTTGGAAAAAGTAGCGGAACTGCGCGGGCGCTACGAAAAGATTTCTATTCAAGACCAGGGCAAGCGCTTCAACACTGATCTACTAGAGGCGATCGAATTAGGCTTCCTGCTGGATCTTGCCGAAGTAACTGTAATTGCTTGCCGCGAGCGCCGAGAATCACGCGGTGCGCACCTTCGCGAGGACTACACCGAGCGAGATGACAAGAAATTCATGGTTCACTCCATGGTTTACAAGCAAGAGAAAACAGAAAAGAACACCGGGACAAACATGAGAATCGGCTGGAAGCCCGTTGTTGTGACTAACTACCAACCTATGGAGCGCAAGTACTAATGGCTGAACTATCCGTTCCAACGATTGAGTCCTTCACGGTCACACTTATCGTCAGAAGATTCGACCCAGAGAATGACACCGAGCCAAAGTGGGAGGATTTCGACGTCGAGATGTATGGAACCGACCGGGTTCTAGACGCGCTTCACAAGATCAAGTGGGAGCAAGATGGCTCACTTACCTTCCGTCGCTCTTGCGCACACGGCGTTTGCGGCTCCGATGCAATGCGCATCAACGGTAGAAACCGACTTGCCTGTAAGACTCTTATCAAGGACCTCGACATCTCTAAGCCGATCTACGTGGAGCCAATCAAGGGCCTACCGGTAGAGAAGGACTTGATTGTCGACATGACGCCGTTCTACAAGGCTTACCTCGAAATCAACCCATTCTTGGTTGCCACCGATAAACCAAACAAAGAGCGCCTCCAATCTCCCGAAGACCGTGCCCGCTACGACGACACCACCAAGTGCATCCTTTGTGCCGCTTGCACAAGCAGCTGTCCTGTGTTCTGGACCGATGGTCAGTACTTCGGCCCAGCTGCAATCGTGAACGCCCACCGATTCATCTTTGACTCCAGAGACGAAAACGCAGAGCTACGTTTAGACATCCTGAACGATAAAGAAGGTGTATGGCGCTGCCGTACTACCTTCAACTGCACCGAAGCATGTCCGAGGGGGATTGAAGTCACCAAAGCTATAGCTGAAGTGAAACAGGCCATCTTGCGCGGAAGAGCCTAGACAATTTATTTGTTGACAATTCAATGACCGTAAATAGACGAACTGCCCTTACTGGGATTGTCGCCACATCCGCCGCCTTTACCCTTGCTGCATGCGCCGCCGAGGCTGAGCCAGTAGAAACCACTCTCCCTAGCGCAACAGTTGATGAAACCAGTGCGCCTCCCACCACCGAGCAACTCCTTGGCAAAGCCGATGACGTGATTGTCGGATCGGGAATGAAGTACAAGATAAGCGATGCGCTCACTATCTTGGTTACCCGTCCAGCTCTAGAGACTTTCCGTGCCTTCAACGCGACTTGCACTCACGCCGGGTGCATCGTCACCGGCGTTCGCGAAGATCAGATAACTTGTGGTTGCCACGGAGCAAGATTCGACACCGATAGTGGTGAGCCTCAGTCCGGTCCAGCCAGAAGCGCTCTGGGCAAAATAACCATTGAAGTGCGCGGTGAAGATCTCTACGCGCTCATCTAGCTCATAGATTGGTGTAGATGCTAAAGATTGCAAGCGTAAACGTAAACGGAGTCCGAGCCGCAGCTCGGAAAAACATGGGTGAGTGGGTTCAAGAATCCAATCCCGACGTGCTTTGCCTTCAAGAAGTTAGGGCACCTACCGAAGATTTGACAGAACTGTCCACCAACGGACCGCTTGCGGTTGCCGAAGGCTGGAACATTTTTGACGACCTCGCCACCGCCAAGGGCAGGGCGGGAGTTGCAGTACTTTCCAAGCACAAGGTCCT
>TARA_B110000093_G_scaffold180617_1_pt1 | contig 19881 bp, 18 predicted proteins | sample TARA_B110000093 | Tara Oceans TARA_B110000093 (sample SAMEA4397390) | marine metagenome | biome: Polar Biome; feature: [MIX] marine epipelagic wind mixed layer (ENVO:01000061); material: water (ENVO:00002006), including particulate matter (ENVO:01000060) such as... | depth 10-100 m | reverse complement strand
TATAATGCGGGAGCAAACTTTTCAACGATCATTTCAACCAATTGAACAATAGATGCTACAACCGCGATGAACATGATAAATGACAGGAAAGAAAGGTCCATTGTTTCAAAATCTGGACCTAACCATGATAAAGCTCCCTCAGCTAATACATAGTTTTCTAATAAATAGTTGACTGGAACAGTAACAACTAATACAAAGATAACTGCGGCGCCTAATCCAGATGCTGTTTTCACAGACTTAGATACTGCAAGGTATGAACACATACCTAAGAAGTATGCAAAAATCATATTCTCTACGAATATACTTTTTACTATTATGTTTACGTAATCTAACATTTTTCTAAATTTTCTCGATTAATAATGAATTAGTTCGCTTCGATTAGTTTTCTATTCTTGCTTCTTTGAACCCAAATGATTGAAGCAACCAAGAATAAAGCAATTGGAGATAACAGCATTAAACCGTTGTGCTCGTAAAAACCTCCATTTTCAATTAACCATGAGTCAGGTACAATTTTAACACCCCAAACTGAACCTGAACCGAAGATCTCACGAATAAAACCTACAACTAATAAAATCCAAGTATAACCAAATGCATTTCCAATTGCATCCAAAAATGCAGGTCCAGGTTTGTTCGCTAAAGCAAAAGCTTCTAAACGTCCCATAATGATACAATTGGTGATTATAAGTCCTACAAAAACTGAAAGTTGTTTAGATACTTCGTAAACAAAAGCTTTAAGAACTAAATCAACAGTAATAACTAAGGTTGCTACGATTACCAATTGAACAATAATTCTAATTTTGTCTGGAATTAAGTTTCTAATTGAAGAAACAACAACATTAGCTGCTATCAATACAAAAAGTACCGACATAGACATTACGAATGCGTTTTCTAACATTATTGTAATTGCCAAAGCAGAACAAATCCCCAAGACTTGGATAGAAACTGGATTCGAATCGTTTAACGGATCCTTAATCAACTTCATGTTCTTTTTTGAAAACAATGATTCTTTTTTTGTACTCATTGTGAATTATTTAAATCTTTAATATTCTTTTTATGAATTAGTATGCTAAACCAAAAGCTTTCATGTAAGGCTTAAAACCTGATCTTAACATTGCACCTACTCCATTTGAAGTAATGGTAGCTCCAGCAATTGCATCAACTTCGTGCTCTGGATTTTTCAATCCACCCTTAACAACATTTACAGAAAGATATTTATCTCCTGACATTATTTTTTTGGTTGAAGAGGTAAATAAATCTTGAAATTTATCTTCAGCAATTTTAGCTCCTAATCCAGGTGTCTCAGACTTGTGATCAAAAACAACACCTTCAATAGTGTTTTGATCTTTACCTAAAGCAATGAATCCCCATATTGGGCCCCACAATCCATTTCCTGCCATTGGAATAATGTACTTAACATTATCACCATCAGTAAATTTGAACATTGGGTATTTTCTGATTGAAGCATCGTTCTTAGTAGACTTATATTCCTTCACGATGTCGATTCCAAAAGCAGTAATTCCTTCCTTTGCAATAGAAGTTCCATTCACATCAAAAACATCCTCAGTAATTTTGTCAGTAAAAATCTCAGAGATTTGAGCTTGTTCCATCCCTTTTAACTCTTCCATTTTATATGCTCCAGCAGCAACTAGTATAAATTGACGCTTTTCATTACTAACATTTGCTTTTTGCCTCTCCTTTAACACAGTTGCTAAAGTTGCAAGTAAAGTTCCACAAACGGTAACTAATATGATAGCAAACGTTACCGTGTATCCTGTACTATTCTTATTTACAGCCATTTCTAATTGGTTAGTGAGTTGATGAATGTAATTTTGCTCTTTGTAATCTATCTTTAATGTTTCCTTGAACAACGTAGTGATCAATTAATGGAGACATAACGTTCATGAAAAGAATAGCCAACATTATCCCTTCGGGATATGCAGGGTTAAACACTCTGATCATAATTGTCATTAATCCAATAGAGAAACCATAAATCACTTTTCCGACTTCAGTTTGCGCAGCCGACACTGGGTCTGTAGCCATAAACACAATACCGAACATGAACCCTCCAGCAGTTAAGTGCTCTAATGGGCCTACAGTCATGTAAGGATTCATCCCAGCAGTATTGAAGATAATTGTCATGAATACAGCTCCAAATATTCCTGATGCCATTATTTTCCATGAAGCTACTCCAGTATGTAGTAATAAACCAGCACCAATTAAAATTGCAATAACAGATGTTTCACCAATCGAACCAGGTATTAAACCTAAAAATGAATCTAACAATGAATGCGCACCGTCTAAAGCAGCCATTCCAGCATCAATCCCTTGTTCTTTATATATACCGATTGATGCGTTGAAACGAGATAACTGAGTTGCTCCAGCTGTTGCATCAAATTGACCAACTGCTTGTCCTAACTCATTTAATACTTTTCCAGTTTCAGTTTGAGCATAACCATCAGGTAATTCAGTATTAACCCATGCCTTATCTCCCGATAATTGCTTTGGATATGCAAAGTATAAAAAGGCTCTAGCTGTTAACGCAGGATTTAAAATATTCATTCCTGTACCTCCAAAAACTTCTTTTACAAAAACTACTGCAAAAACAGTTGCAACGGCTACCATCCACAAAGGAGTATCAGCAGGTACAATTAATGGAATTAACATTCCTGACACTAAGAATCCTTCCTCAATTGGATGTCCTTTCGCAATACAAAAACCAAATTCAACTCCTAAACCAACTGCGTAGGAAACAATCACAATAGGTAATACCTTAATTGCTCCAAAGAGAACTTGGTCTAAAAATCCAAATTCTTCTAATAATCCTAATGCACTGTAGTGTTGAAAACCTGTATTCCAAATTCCAAACAATAAACAAGGAATTAAGGCTTGAATAACCGTATTCATTGTTCTTTTTAAATCTACAGCATCACGAATATGCACACCCTTTTTAGTAGTGTGTTTCGGTGTAAATAAGAATGTAGCAAAACCGTCGAATAATGGAAACCATTTTTCGTACTTCCCACCTTTTTCAAAGTTGGGCTCCATTTTGTCTACAAGTCTTTCTAAAAACTTCATCTCTTTTATCTAATGGAATTAATTAATCTATTTAATTAAGCGCACTCCTTTTTAACTAGGTCTAACCCAGCTTGAAGGATTTGTTGAACTGGTTGCTTAGAAGTACAAGCGAATTCACACAATGCTAAGTCTTCAGGAACTATTTCATAAATCCCTAAACCTTCCATTGCATCAATATCTTCTACTAAACAAGACTTTAGAAGTTGAACAGGGTATATTTTCATCGGTAAAACCTCTTCATACTCACCTGTTACAACAAACGCTCTTGATTCACCATTAAGGTTTGTGTTTAATCGGTAAGCTTTACTAGGAATCATCCACGACCACAATGTACGACTCAATGATAATTTCTCTGGTTGAATAGGAAGCATCCATCCAAATAAATCGTATTGATTTCCTTCAGGCAAAACAGTTAATTGAGAATCGTAAAACCCTAAGAAACCATCTTTTTCTACCTTAGTTCCAGTTAAAGCATTTCCGCTAATAAAACGCGGTGCTTCTTCTGCATCTTTCAAGTTCCCTTCAAAGATACCTGCTAAGCTTTGTCCTAAAGTAACATTGTAATATTGAGGAGTGACTACTTCAGAACCAGTAAGTGCAACTAATTTTTTAGCTGTTAATTTACCTGTTCTTAAGAAGTTTCCAATCATAGCTACATCTTGCGCGTTAACAGTCCAAACTACCTCACCCTTATTAATAGGATTAATGTGGTGAATTTGAATACCTACGTTACCGGCTGGATGTTGACCAGAAATTTCGCCTAAATAAACATTGTTAGCTTTCGTGAAAAGATCACCAGCTTGACCGTACTTATCATTAATTGATTTAATTGCTTTTGCGGAGCCTGTATGAGCCGAAGCGTTAGCAGCAGTTTTATAGTCAAGAGCCACTCGTTTACCTATTGAATCGGTATAAACAAACTTGTCTTCAAAATTAAACCTTACTTCTTTCGACGTAGGAACGTTTAAGTTAACTAAACCAGTTTTTGAAAATTTCGCCAAAGCGTCAATCCCAGCTTGAAAGTCCTCTTCTCTTCCTTCTAATAAGAAATCATAGTCAGGAGCTAGCGGGCTTGAATCAAATGCTGAAACGAATACTGCCTTAGGAGCATCGCTAGGATTAGCTATGCAATTAAACGGACGTTGTTTGATGAACGGCCAAAGACCAGCACCTAACAATTTTGTCGTTAAATCTTCCTTAGAAGCAGCAGCGATATCAGTCGCACCAAAATCTTCAGCAACATTTGCGCCATCGCTTTTAATTCTAATCTCTAGAATTACACGACGAGCACCACGAACGATTTCAATGATCTCCCCAGAAACTGGCGAAGAAAACTTGATATCGACGTTCTCTTTGTCGAAGAATATTGGTGTTCCAGCTTTCACTTTTGCACCTTCTCTTAATATTAATTTTGGGATTACCCCGTGGAAATCAGAAGGCTTAAGTGCCACCACATCAGATGCCTTAGCATCTACCTTAACGCGATTAGCGACACCTTTTAACTTGATGTCTGCCCCTTTTCTCAGCTTTACTTGTACTGACATTCTCTCTTGATTGGGTGATAATTCAGACCGTAAAATTAACAAAAACCTATGTGTATTCACGAATATTAACACTCCTATTAATTTATTTAGAACGTTTCTAAATAAAAAAGGGAATAAAGTTTGATATTTGTTACATTTAATTTGCACTTATGAAATTGCACCTAAAATCAACTATCCTTTCATCCCTATTGCTAATTGGCCTATTCAATCAAGCTAATTCATTTAAGAATGAGGTTTTTAAAAATTCAATTAAAACAGTAATTATTGAGAACGAAAACAAATTAATTGACTTTCCGTTAACATTTTTGAACTCACCGCATCAACTAACTATTCGATTTGATGACATTGCAAACGAAGTGAAACAATACTCTTACACTTTCATTCATTGTAACTCTAATTGGGAGCAATCAAAAGACTTATTTACAAGTGATTACATAGATGGATACGAAGAAGAGGAAATATCTGATTATCAATTATCGGTAAATACTGCCGTTAATTATATTCATTATGCACAAAGTTTTCCCAGTGAGAATTTAAAATTCACTAAAAGCGGAAACTACATTCTATTCGTTTTTGAAGACGCAGATAAAAGTAAGGTCGTTTTAACACAAAAATTTTATGTTGCTAATATTAAAACAGAGGTAACTCCTAAACCATCAATTCCTATTGAGTTTGATTACAAATACACACATCATCAAATAGATTTCAATGTTAATTACCAATTAATTAAAACAAATAACGCCTTAAATGAGTTTAGAGTTGTCGTTTTACAAAACGACAGAATGGATAATTTGAAAAAGAACATTCGCCCTCTATATGTCAAACAAAATGAGCTTATATTCTCCAATACTTCAGCGACTCGGTTTGAAGCAGGAAATGAATATCGAATATTAGATTTCAGGGACATTAAATTAAAAGGAAATGGTGTTGAACAAATTTTTTACAAAGACTCGATTTACCATGTTTTACCTTTTAAGGATTCTAAAAGAGCATATTTAAAATATTCAAGTCAATATGACCATAATGGTGACTTTTTCACAAGTTTACTTCCAAAAAACAGAAACCCCTACTTAGAGTCGGAATATGCTTTTGTTCACTTTAGATTAGGTCGGAAAGTCCCTCTGGATAACAGTACCGTATTTTTAATAGGGGCATTTACCAGTAACGAGTTAAAAAGAGAGCATAGCTTGATTTATAAAGATTCACTAGAGCATTACGAGGCTCATATAATGTTAAAACAAGGTGTTTATGATTATGCGTACGTGGCTATGAAAAATAAGACCAGTGAATTAAAATGGGAAGATACAGATGGAAGTCATCATCAGACTGAGAATAATTATACAATTCTTGTTTATTACAAAGGCTTTGGTCAAGACGCTGAGCAACTAGTTGGTTTTAAAAGATTTATATTTCAGTAGCGCAGAGGCTTTTGTTTTTGTAGTTTTGCAATTATGGAAAGTTTAATTACTGAGGGCGTTGAAGTTGTGGTTAAAAGTACTTTTGAAAAAGAGTTTTCAAAACCTACCGAATCTGAGTTTATTTTCTCTTATCATATTTCTATTAAAAACAACAATGATTTCCCAGTGAAATTAACATCTAGAAGATGGTATGTGTTTGACTCAAAAGGAGATCATTACGAAGTAGAAGGAGAAGGAGTGATTGGTCTTCAGCCAGTTATCGAGCCTACAGAAAACCATTCTTATGAATCGGGAACTTCTTTGAGTTCACCAATTGGACGAATGAGGGGATATTATATAATGGAAAACATGCTTACCAAAAAAGAGTTTAAGGTCTACATTCCCGAATTTGATTTGATAGCGCCTTTTGTATTGAATTAATTATTTTCTTTTTTCTAGAACAGACACGGTTAACCTTGAAATACAAGTAAGATTATGCTCTTTGTCATAAATCTTGATTTCCCATACGTGAATTTTTCGACCAAGATTTATAGGCTTAACAATTCCAGTGACAACACCAGATTTAGCTGCTCTAATATGATTGGCGTTAACATCTAGACCAACACAAACACTCTCTTCAGGATCGATAACCATAAGCGAGGCTATACTTCCTAAACTTTCTGCTAGTACAACATTTGCCCCGCCATGAAGTATTCTCATCGGCTGAACAGTTCTATGATCAACTGGCATTGTAGCTTTTAGAAAATCATGCCCTTTTTCTGTGATTTTAATTCCTAGTGCATCGTGTATCGTATCAATACACATTGTATTTATTTGATCTATATTAAAATCAGATTTCCACATAATTTTATTCTTAGTATTCTCCAGAAGTCGAAACTTCAATTTCAAAACCGAAACTTATTTTCGGAAGGTATCCAACAACATTATCCGTATTAACGTAATCACTAGCTCTATATCTAGCATAGAGAACCCAATTTGAATAACCTGCTCTGATTTCAAAACCATAATTAGACTTGTTCAAAAAATCTAGTTTTGATTGACGTATCTTTTGTTTGACCTCCCCAATTTTATCCCAAACAATATAAGACGAGCTTGTCAAATAAGCACCATATATATTAAATTGTAAAAAGTAAGAATCATTCGGGTTTTCAGTGCTTTGAAACTTGAAGCCAACATGTCCGCTAATATTCTGAAACCTCATTTTTCGTTTACTATGAAAAAGAGAATCTCGGAATAAGGTTAAAGTATCTTTTTGCAGATTAAACCCATCCCAATTATAACCCACTCCAAAATCGATAAAACTTCCTAAAACTAGTTTTTGATTATATTGATATCTGATATTAAAGAAGTTGGATCCTTTTAGCTTAACTAACTTTTTATCTTTCCCCCAATTATTATTTGTTCCCCAACCATATATCATCCTATGATTTACATTTTCAAACCCAAACGGAGAGTCAGAATATGTACTTGGCTCAAATCTTTCTTTAACGATATAGTCTTGGGCACTTAGCTTAATGCTAAGTAATACTAACATTATGAATATTCTCATTTTTTGATTTTTTCTTCAAAAACATTTCCCCTGTGAAAAACTCTTAATATATCTCCATTTTCATACTCTTCAAAGTGAATTTTCGGAGAGTCTTCTTTTCTTGAAAACTCAACAACATTATATTCTTTTAAATAGCCATCTTTACTTTCAATATGATAAAAAATCTGACTACCGTAATGGCTTCTATATTCAAAATAGTAATATTTTTCAGTTAAATGATTTGGACTCTTTTTAATAACGACGCTAACAGAATCAGATTTAACAGAATCAACCCCAAAATAAATAGTTGCTTGTGGAATACCATATCCATGGGAATAATCAAAATATGGGTATAGTGAACTTGACTTCTGAATTGTATCAATTAAATCCATTGGTTTCAAGGAAGGATTATTTTGAAGAATGCATGCTGCAAACCCTGCAACAAGTGGACTAGAAAAAGAAGTCCCTTGTAGTTTTGTTAAACTTTTATATTGAAGCCAAAACACGTCTCCTAACGCACAAACATTAGGTTTTAATTTCAATGATTTATTTGGACCATAAGAAGAGTAACTTGCACGAATACCTAAATCTGAACTAACAGCCCCTACTGTCAATACACTATCTGCGTCTCCAGGAAAAGCCAAGTATTTCCAACTATTATCACCTTCGTTTCCCGCAGAATTGACAATTAGCATTCCTTTTCGTGCAGCTAAATTCGCCGCACGACTCATTAGGCAAGAATCTCCAGTAAGCATTTCTTTATTGTGATCACCATTATTGTATGCAATTGAGCTATTTACAATTCGAGCTCCATTTTTATGAGCCCATTCCATAGCTTTAAGCCAAGCTTGTTCTATTTTTTCGTCCTTAATAAGCGGAGCGCTAATTTTAGCGAATAAGAATTCTGCTTCTGTTGCAAAACCAACAGAGTGTTCCTCAATCACACCTCCAATAAATGAAGTTACCTGAGCCCCATGTTGATGACCCCTTTTAAAACTCAAAGGCGCATCTAAAGCAAAATCCCAAGAAGTAACCAAACTAGTATCAGTAATATACTTTAACTGATCCATTTCATCAGCACCACCAAAGCCTACGTCTACAACAGCAATTCGAATACCTTTTCCTTTTAGACCTTTGTCTGCAAACATCCTGCCTCCCATGGTTTTTAATTGCCAATCAAAAACTTTAAAATCTGCTTTGACTAGATCCGTATATTCTCCGCTGTTAGCAGGGATTATTTCTGAGTTAAACTGAAATACGGATTTAACAAATGGCAATTGCTGAACTCTTAATAATTGTTCACTAGAACCAATTACAACAACGCCGTTAAACCACCTTAAATTATAGCCTACAATATCTACAAACGGACTAATAATATCAACATACTCTGAATTAACAGGGAGATCATACCAGTCATACATGGGAAGTCCCATATCCATTTTAGCTTTTATAGCTTCAGAGGAAAAGTATTGATACGGATCAAATCCATTTCGTATTTTATCTTGAAACTCAACAAGGTAAGTTGATTGAGAAAACATTTCTCCAATAAATAAAACGAATAAAATTACTAATGAATTTTTCAAATTTTAAAATCGTTATAGATAGATTTATCGACAGGAATGGCGCCGGGCAGTGTGCAGATTATCCCAGCGAAATCGGCAGCTCTTTCCAAACATTCTTCAAAAGGCAACTTATGTATCAGTCCATGTAAAAAAAGGGCGGTAAACGAATCTCCAGCACCAACTGTATCTTCAATATTATCAACCGGCTTCACTTTACATTCATAAACTTTTCCGACCCAAAACAAAGTTGCTCCTTCAGAACCTTTTGTTAAGAGTACTTTATTAATTCCATAAATTTTTAAAAGCCAACCAATCACATCCGTTTGAGCGTATTTTTCAGCCAAATAATCTAGCTCTTCATCATTAATCTTTAATATATCAGCAGACTCAAGACACAATTGAATACTTTCTTCAGAGTAAAAAGGAGTTCTAAGGTTAAGATCACAAACAAAAATAGATTGTTTAAATTGTGACCGATATTGTTTAAATGAATTTTGATTCTGAATGAAATTCAACGCTAAGCTCCCAAACATAAAATAATTGGGACTTTTAACCAATTCAAAATCGATAAACTCCCAACTGCAACCATGATGAATGTTATAACTAGGTTGTCCGTTATTTAAAGTAACATCTACTTGTCCAGTTTTCTTTTGATTGTCTTTTTGTAAAAAATCACTAATTTCTTCGTTTTCCAACAACGCTCCAATCTCACCTCCTAATTTATCTTTCCCAATTTTCGATAAAATCGCAGCTTGTTCACCTAATCTTTTTAAGTGAACAACAACATTAAAAGGAGCACCTCCAATTACATTTTTGTCCGGAAAACAATCCATTAAAACTTCACCAAAACTTAAAACCATAATTAATTTAGAATATTTTTAAACTTTCCCTCGGGATCTCCCGTAAGATTTACATACAATATACAAGAGTCTTGTTATTTGAATTTGCTTTTCCTTTCCAACTTCATTGTCGAATCCATTAAAGTCAACTCCAATAATTTTTCTTCTTGAGTCTATCAGGGTTTGCAATGCGAATTCGATTTCCTCAATACTTAACACTTTTAAAATTGAAACATTGATACTCAAATAGACAAACTCAGGCAAATTATTAATCCATTTTTTACAAATCGATTGATAGGAATCCCCTTTAAGTTTATAATTATTTATTTTCCGTTTTGAAAACCAAATAATCTTTTCCTTATTCTGTCTTTGTATTGAATATTCCTGTTGAGAAAAAGAACTTAATCCCACTGCAACTATTTTACTTACTTCCGGTACAGATGCTCCAACAGAAAACAAGCTGTTTCCTTCGGTTATAGCCTCTCCTTTTTTTAATTCCTTTAAAAAAGGTTTTTCGCTTAGATGCAATATTCCAAAATTGGTTTTAAATCTTGCTACAGCTTTTACACTTCCCAATAATAAAGAAGAATCCCCTCCTATTAAAAGAGGAAGTTTTTCCTTTTGAATCCAGTACTCAATTTTTTCATCCAAGAAAGATGTTAATTTTTTAAAATCTTCATTAATTAAATGAATGCTTGAACCATCAAAAGTACCGTTTTGAGCTTCTTCATAAATTCGATTAATTGATTTATTCCATAAGGACGTTTCTGCAGAAACATTTTCGCAAGCAATTTTGCACTTTTCTTGAAAACCGTAAAACTCGTGAAACAACTCTATTTCGTTCGAGTAATTTAATATGGGTCTTAAATGTTTATCAAAATCAAACGTTGAATTTAAGGTCCAATTTATAGGCACAATTACAACCTCTGAATTAAGAGGTTTGTTTTTATGTCCGAAAATCTTAATTAAACCCATTTAAGTATTAGTTTATACAACAATAAGATAAAAATAATTGAAGCTCCAATCAATGTCCACAGAGGAGTTTTAAATTCTTTTTTCAATAAAACAGAAACTTCCCTTTGTTTTATTGAAAATTGCTTTTCCACTTTCACTACTCTGCATGAATAACATTGAGATGCTATTTTTCTTGAAATAGGAATAACGGGAATAAGAGCAATGTGAAAAAAAATCTGGAATACACTTACAACACCTCCTTTTTTGCCGCATTCGACGCAAATTTCATTTGGAATTTCTCTTGTCCCAATATGCTTATCTTTTCTACCAAATAAAATCATTCAGCAAGTCTTTTTATTAAATCTTTCTGTGATTTCTCCCATGAAGCATAATATCCAGAATCTAAAAACATTTCCCGAGCCTCACTGTCTTTTAAAATCAGCTCTATTCCCTTAATGGCATTATCCATTGTGATTTGCTCTATTTTAATGTATTTTGTTTCCGACCAATCTTTTAATTCATCGGGAAAGTCTTCAGCTGGATTACCTACTAGTCCTGCAATCGTTTCTGCAACAGTTAAAAAAACAGAACACTCTATAAGTGTAGTTTCTTCAATAGAAAAATTCGCGATAAATTCATCAATTGACCTACTCAGACTAGACACTTTTTTGTGCTCAATAATATTACTAACCCAATCAAGTGCTGAATCGTTCTCAAAATTTGATAATCCCCAAGCAGACATAACTTTCTAATTTTGAACAAATTTAATATTTCTAAACTCTTAATTCCCTATTGGTTGAATTTAAATTAACTAAATTCGCTCCCTGAAATGAAAAAAGTAGCTGTTGTTATTTTAAATTGGAATGGTCTTGAACTTTTAAGAAGCTACCTTCCGAGCGTTATAGACTCATTACCTGAGTATGCAGAACTAATTATAGCCGATAATGCATCGACAGATAAAAGTATTGACTTTATTAAAGCCAACTTTTCTGAAATTAAAATCATTCAGAATAAATCTAATGGTGGTTTTGCAAAAGGTTATAACGATGCACTTAAGAATGTTAACAACAAATTCCTGGTACTTCTAAATTCAGATATTGAAACCCCCAATAACTGGATAGAACCTGTAATTGATTTTATGGAGGCTAACCCTAAGACGGGAGCTGCAATGCCAAAAATATTACAATTAAAAAACAAAACGCATTTCGAATACGCTGGAGCAGCAGGTGGTTTTATTGACAAGTGGGGATTCCCATTCTGTAGAGGAAGAATATTTAATGAACTAGAGGAAGATTTAGGTCAATACGACAATAATGAACCTGTTTTTTGGGCAACTGGAGCTTGTATGTTTGTTAGGAACGATATTTATAAAAAATTAGGTGGATTTGACGAATTCTTTTTTGCTCATATGGAAGAAATCGACTTATGTTGGAGAATTCAACGTTTAGGTTTTAACATTAACGCAATAGGAAATTCTAAAATTTATCATTTAGGTGGAGGAACTTTAAATAAAGTAAGTCCCCGAAAAACTTTTTTAAACTTTAGAAACAATTTATTACTTCTAACCAAAAACCATCCAAGAGAAGGGTTTTTAAAAATAATCACACAAAAGATAATTCTGGATGGAATTGCAGGTCTAAAGTTTTTATTAGAAGGTAATTTTAAACATACTCTCGCAATTATGAAGGCTCATTTTGCTTTTTACTATTCTTTTCCTCGATACCTCAAGATCAGAAAGCAACTAAACTTTCAACTTTCAAATAAACCAGTTAAAGGTCTTTTCAAAGCATCGATTATCAAAGAACATTTTATAAAGAAAAAGAGAAAGTTCTCTGATATTGATCCTTCAATTTTTTCTTAGATAATCTTTAAGTTCTTTTTCTGAATCTCTAGTTTTAATAAAAATCTTGATTTCGATCTAAATTTCACTATTTTTGTCTAGTCAAAGTATATTTCATTGAAGCTATCAATAATCATCGTCAATTATAATGTTCAACACTTCCTTGAACAATGTTTACAAAGTGTTTTTAAGGCTTTGCCAAATGTTAATGCCGAAGTTTGGGTTGTTGATAATAATTCGGTAGATGGCTCAGTTGAAATGGTTAAAAAAAAGTTTACTGAAGTGAAACTGATCGCTTCGAAAGAAAACTTAGGTTTTTCAAAAGGAAACAATCTTGCGATTCGAAAATCAATAGGACAATATACGCTGCTACTTAATCCTGATACGTTAGTGGAGGAAGATACTTTTGAAAAAGTTATTCAATTTATGGATAACAATCCAAAAGCAGGTGGATTAGGAGTGAAAATGGTAGACGGTAAAGGCAATTTTCTGCCAGAATCAAAAAGAAGTTTACCTACTCCGACTGTTGCTTTTTATAAAATATTTGGACTTTCTAGTATTTTCCCAAAAAGTAAAAGGTTTGGGAAATATCACTGTGGACATTTAAATAAAAATAAAAATCATGAAATAGAGATTCTTTCTGGAGCCTTTATGCTAATGAGAAAAGAAGCTTTGGATAAAGTAGGACTTCTAGACGAGGCATTCTTTATGTACGGCGAGGATATTGACTTGTCTTATCGAATTATTAAGGGAGGATATAAAAATTACTATTTTTCGGATACACGTATTATTCATTATAAAGGGGAGAGTACAAAAAAGAGCTCTGTAAACTACGTATTCGTGTTTTATAATGCGATGATCATTTTTGCTAAAAAACATTTCTCTTCAAAAAATGCGAATATTTTTAGTTTTTTGATAAAAATTGCGATCTACTTCCGTGCTATAATTGCTATTGGAAGTCGTTTTATAAAAAAATCAATACTTCCTGTATTTGATGCGATAATTTTACTTGCGGGAATTATTGGATTCAAAACATTGTGGGAATCAGAAATTAAAGGTTTTGATTACCCAAAGGAATTTCTTTTCTATGGCATTCCAGCAATTGTCATGACTATTATTGGCTCTGTTGCTAGCTTTGGAGGTTATAGGAATAAAGTTAAACTAAATAAGGTTTTAAATGGTGTTGCTACTGGAGCAATAGCTGTTTTAATTGCGTATGGCTTTATAGAAGAAAAATACCGTTTTTCTCGTACAATAATTGCGTTCAGTACGATTTGGTCTGCAATCGCTTTAACAAGTACAAGGCTTCTTCTACATTTTTTCAAATATGGTGATTTTGAAATCGATTCAAATTCACGAAAAAATGTTGGAATTATCGGTGATGGTGAAGAATTAGAAAGGGTGAAATCTATCTTGGAAAACTCTAACTTCCTCTTTCAAAACTTTGTATTCATAGCATCCGAAAAAAGTTCAGACTCTAAATATGTTGGCGACATAAATCAGCTTAATGAAATTATTCAAATTCATAAATTAGACGAAGTGATTTTTTGCGCAAAAGATCTTTCTTCCTACAGAATCATTGAGACAATGGAAAGTCTATCTAGCTTTGATACAGAATTCAAAATAGCACCTCCTGAATCTTTATTTATTTTAGGAAGTTCTTCAATTGACTTTCCTGGCGATTTATATCTTATTGGTATTAATTCACTAAACAAACCAAAAAATTTAAGAAGTAAAAGGCTATTTGATGTTTTTACATCAGTGGCGCTTTTGATCACCTCTCCCATATTGGTTTTAATTGTCAAGAGCCCTGCCAATATGTTTAAAAACATAGTAAAAGTATTTAAAGGGAAATTCACATGGGTTGGTTATAGTGAGACGTTTAAGAGAAATAATGATTTACCTCAGTTAAAATCAGGAATATTATCTCCCTTAGACCAGTTTTCCGACTCAAACATTAAGGAAGAAACAAAAAACAGAATGAACATTCAGTATGCTAAGGATTACAATCTCTTCAGCGATCTTACCATCCTACTTAAAGGCTTAAAAAAAATAGATCAGTAAGTTTTATAAGTCTCTTTATTATTTATTTCATAGCATATAATAATTGTGTTCCTCCCTTATTTTAGCTACTTTTGAATACAAATTTCATCGGATTCTATGCCTCATATTGAACTTATATTGCCGAAGATGGGAGAAAGTGTTGCGGAAGCAACGCTGACTTCATGGTTAAAAAACGAAGGTGACATCATTGAACTTGAAGAGGGTATTCTGGAGATTGCAACCGATAAGGTTGACTCAGAGGTGCCATCAGACTATGAAGGTACTTTAATTAAGAAACTCTATAAAGAGGGAGATGTTATCAAAATCGGAGAACCATTTGCAATTATAGAAACCATTAGTAACGTTTCAGAATCTGCGCCAACTCAAGATTTAAGCGCATATGATGAGCTCGATAATCCACCAATAACAACAACTGTACACGTAAGTAATGCAACAGGCAATAATAAAGTTATTGATAAGGATAATAAATTCTATTCTCCATTAGTGAAAAATATTGCTAAGAAGGAAGAAATTAATAATGAAGAATTACACCAAATAAATGGGACTGGTAGAAATGGAAGAGTCACAAAAGACGACATCTTAAATTATCTTGAGAATAGAATACCTCAATCGTTACCTAAATTAAAAAAATCGGATAACTCGCTAAATAGAGAAACAGTCCCTACCACTTCTTTTTCAGGAGAATCTGAAATTATTGAAATGGACAGAATGAGGAAACTTATTTCAAGCCATATGGTTAACTCTAAAAAAACAGCTCCCCATGTTACAAGTGTTGTTGAAATAGATGTAACAAACCTAGTTAACTGGAGAAATAAAGTCAAAGATGACTTCTTAAAAAAAGAAGGTTATAAGCTTACTTTCACCCCTATTTTTGTTGAAGCTGTTGCGAAAGCTATAAAAGACTTCCCGATGATAAACGTAAGTGTTGATGGGGAAAATATTATTGTTAAAAAAGATGCTAATATAGGAATGGCAGTTGCATTACCATCTGGAAATTTAATTGTCCCTGTTGTTAAAGGTGCAAATAACCTAAACCTTATAGGGACGGCTAAATCAGTTAATAATTTAACCCAAAAAGCTAGAAATAACAAACTGGCTCCTGATGATGTACAAGGTGGGACTTTTACAATTACTAACATTGGGACTTTTGGAAATATTATTGGAACTCCGATCATAAATCAACCTGAAGTTGCCATTCTAGCAACTGGGGTCATTCAAAAAAAACCCGCTGTAATCGAAACACCAGAAGGTGATTTTATTGGAATTCGACAAATGATGTTTATGTCTATGAGCTATGACCACAGAGTCGTTGATGGAATGTTAGGCGGAAGCTTCCTAAGAAAAGTTGGGGATTACTTGGAAAATTTTGAAATTAATAGACAAATTTGGTAATTATATCCTATTTTAGTCTTCTAAACAATTAAAAACAAAGTGTTATTTTTTTGTTAACAACATAACATTTGCATGGAGTTTGTTTAACTCTAGATAAATTGAATTATATGAAACGTCTTTTATCCTTTTTTTCTTTTGCTGTATTACTATCTACAAGTTTAGATGCTCAAATTCTTTACAACAGAAGTAATGACAAGTTTAACGAAGAAATCTTCGAAAAAACAGTAAAAAAACAATACAAAATTGCTGATCAGTACTGGGTAGACCAAAATTATGATTTTGCATTAAAGATTTATCAAAAAATAGAGAAGGATCTAACTCCTACTTCTTTTTTAAATTTTAAAATTGGAGAATGTTACGCAAAAAGTATGTTTGCGAAAGACAGTAAAAAAGCGCTTGATTACCTGGCAAAAGCTGCAGAGAAAGTCTCAAGAAACTTATTATTCGATTATTATAGTAACGAAGTAGATTCTGCCCCAGTAGACGCATACTTGGTTTATGGTAGAATTTTAAGAATAAATCATAAAATAGACGAAGCAAAGAAAAACTTCAAACTATACGAAGAAGCTTATGGTTCAAAAATCAGCAAAGAGACAGAAAAAGAAGTTATTCGTGAATTAAAAATTTGTGAAACGGCTCAATTATTAATTGACAACCCAGTTACTATTATTGTTACAGAGTTAAAAAATGTAAATTCTAAATATCCTGAATATGCTCCAGTTGTTTCAGCTGATGAACAAACAATGATATTCACTTCAAGAAGAGAAATAAAAGCAAACAAAGACAAAGAAGAATCAGTATCCAAACAACCAAAAGATCCTATCGATTATAAGTTTTATGAAGACATTTATATATCAAAGAAAAACAAGGAAGGAATTTGGGGAGAACCAAAGCTAATTTCAGACAAAATAAACACTTCAGGTCATGAAGCTACAATAGGACTTTCTGTTGATGGACAACAATTATTAATCTACTCTGCACAAGATGATGTAAATGGCGACATTTACTATTCTAAGCTAGAAGGTAGCGAATGGACTACTCCAATAGCATTTGAAGCTTTAAATTCTAAAGCTTCAGAAACGCATGCATGTTTTAGTGCTGATGGTAAAAAAATATACTTTACCTCAAACAGGAAAGGTGGTTTCGGTGGTTTTGACATTTACAGCGTTACTCAGCTTCCAAATGGTTCTTGGAGTAGACCAACAAATTTAGGTTCTAAAATAAATACTGAATATGATGACAGAGCTCCTTTTATTCACCCTGATGGAGTTTCATTGTTCTTTTCGAGTAATGGGCATGAAACTATGGGAGGATTTGATATTTTCCAATCAACTGATCTAGGGGAAGAGTCAGGTTGGAGTACGCCTGAAAACATCGGATATCCTATTAACACAACTGAAGATGATGTCTTCTATGCAACTTCGGTTGATGGTAAAAGGTCATACTATGCATCTGAAAAAGAAAATGGGTTAGGTGAGAAAGATTTATACTTAATCACACTTCCGAAGCCTGATGTTATGCCTATGACAGTAATGAGTGGTATATTCTCATTAGGAGACAAAGATGGAACTGTTCCTCCTGATGCTCAAATTATCGTGAAAGATAATCAGTCTGGTGAAATTGTAGGAATGTATAAGCCAAATAAAAAAACTGGAAAATATTTATTTATTCTTCCTCCTGGTAAGAACTATAACGTTACCTATGAAGCTGAAGGTTATTTATTCAAGTCAGAAAACTTGATCGTTCCAAAAAACTCTGCTTTCCAATCAATGAAGAAAGAGATTAAATTAGCGCCCATTAAAGCAAATGAATCAATTGTTCTTAATAATGTATTTTTTAAGTTTGATAGTGATGAATTAGCTTCAGATTCCAAAACAGAACTTAATAAACTATTCACGTTACTTTCAAACAACCCCACTATCAAAGTTGAGATCCAGGGACATTCAGATTCTAAAGGTAATGACAATTATAACTTAAAATTATCTCAAAAGAGAGCTGAGTCAGTTAGAAAATATCTTATCAAAAAAGGAATTAAAAAAAGTAGAATAACAGCTGTTGGCTATGGAGAAAAGAAACCTATTGCTAAAAATGAAAATTCTAATGGTACTGATAACGAAGAAGGAAGAGCGTTAAACAGAAGAATTGAATTAAAAATTCTAAGTAAAAGTGGAGAGAAAAAAGGAACAGTAAATAAAATTTATGTTCCAGATGCTCTTAAGAATTAAGAGCATCTGTCTTCCTAAAATGGATTGACGATTCAAAAGATAATAATAAGACTGAGGTAGATTTTCTGCTTCGGTTTTTTTATGGATAAAATTAGTTGTTTTATAGTTTAAACTATCGGTCATGGACTGTTTGATCTTATTTATAGCTAACCCTTTTGATAAAGAGCAGAGCAGTATTGTATCCTGCGATCAGAACGATGGATTATTGCGTGAATTCTGCCGAATTGTATAAGTTAGGTTCTTACGTAACCAGTGGTTTGAATTAGTCATTTTGGTGAAATTATTTTTAGGTTTAACTTGCATATACTCACTCCTTAAATAATCAAACAACCCGTCTCTTCCTATTTTTATTCCTTGAAAGCGGTTTTTTACTGATAATAAATAATAAAGGTTTCTTGTCCCTAATCTTGGCATATCCATACGCGTCTCCCTTACTTAAATCTCTTACTATCAATAACTCTTCTTTTAATTTTAAAAGTCGATTAACAGACTTATAGATACTCCTACCTTACCACAAAAAACCGACAAGATTGTGATAAAACCACTTGCTTTTCTTGTCTGATTTCAATGATGGTTTGGGTGAATACTTTTCCCTAATTGATATCCCATATTTTTATACGAGAGATCAGTCATACAATTTAGAATTTCATTCTTTAATTGAGAAACTGATAATTATTGCTCTAAACACTTAATCCGTTGGGCAGGACTTCTTGATTGGCCATGAGCTGTGAAGTATTTAAATTAGGTGTCTTCCAATCTAAGCTACCATATTTTCTTAACCAAGTCAAAGCGGTACTAAGGTCTTGAATACCATAACGTTTTTGAGCTTGTTTGTAAGTGAAATGCCTTGCTCTACTTCTGATACTAATTGTAATTTAAAGCCTAGGTGTATAATCTCGTTGACTACGACGTGACACTAAGCCTTATCGATAGGACAGATTCTAAGTTACTTTTAATTATTTAGCATGCCGTTACCTTTTGATAGTATATTTCATTTGGTGGTACTTTTCCTATTTCTAAATGCCTTCTTTTTGTATTGTGAAAAATATACCCCTTAACTTCTTTATTTAGGTCTAAGCCTCCATTTGGTGGGTTTATATAGATCGCCAAAATCGTTCTATATAAATATTATCCAACACCCTTCCTTTCCCATCCATTGATATTTTGATCTTGTGTTTCTTTAGCATATTAATGTACACATCACTGGTATATTGTTAACCTTAATCAGGATCATGTATCTCAGGAGTTCCGTGTTTTTGAATAGTACCTTCCAGTGATTCAACATACTATTCAGCTGTCATTGAATTAGAGATGCTCCAGTTTAATACCTTCCTGCTTTGAACATCGATAATAGCCTCTAAGTACATAAAACCCTTAAACATTGGTATATATCAAATGTCTGTTTGCCAGACTTGATTTGGACGTTCTATTTTCATGTTT
>TARA_B110000093_G_scaffold21638_1_pt1 | contig 19915 bp, 22 predicted proteins | sample TARA_B110000093 | Tara Oceans TARA_B110000093 (sample SAMEA4397390) | marine metagenome | biome: Polar Biome; feature: [MIX] marine epipelagic wind mixed layer (ENVO:01000061); material: water (ENVO:00002006), including particulate matter (ENVO:01000060) such as... | depth 10-100 m | reverse complement strand
ATAGTAGGGATAAAAACAATAATGGTCGCAGCTATTACGCCCGGCATTGAAAGTGGGAGGGTAACCCGTAAAAATCGGCGGAGCCTGCTATCTCCCAAATCCTCTGCTGCCTCTATCAAGGATCGATCAACACGCTCTAAAGCTACAAAAATTGGTAAGATAGCAAACGGCACCCATGCATGCGCCAAGGTCAGCACCACTGCGTTTTGATTATAGAGTATAAAACTCAAAGGTTGTTCAATCACCCCGAGCCCCATCAAACTTCCATTAACCACGCCGTTGTAGCCCAAGATCACCTTCCAAAGAAAAATGCGCATCAGGTAGCTGGTCCAAAATGGTATTGTAATTAAAAATATCCACATCGCCTTGCGTTTAGGGGCGACGTGAAACGAAATAAAGTAAGCTACTGGATACGCCAAAAATACTGTGGCCACTGTCACAAAAATTGATATTTTGAGCGATCTAGCCATTAGATATTGGTACATAGGCTCAGTCCAAGCTGTCACATAGTTGGCTGTAGTAAATGTACGATCAAGGGTTAAATAGTCTTGTGTCCAAAAGCTGAGAGCAGCCACCATAACTAATGGCACAGCCAGTAATAACAATGCAAAGCAAAGCGTCGGACTAATCAAAAATAAGCCCTGAGCACTCTCACTTCGGCGCCATTTTTGAAAGCCCACCAATTAAGCTGTCCTTTTCGAGAGCATATCTTGATTTAGAATAGCCATCTGTCCAACTAATGGTGCACTATTGTGTTCAACCACGGGAATTAACTTACGCAAATGGTCATGATAGGTCTTAACCCCATACTCTAAGTCAGAAAATATGACACCGTCATAGGCGGAGGACTTAGTAGCCTCACATGCCCAAACCATCAACATTTGATCTTCCAAACCGGTATCTCTGTCAATCCGCCCACTGAGGAAGCGAGCCACTCTCATTTCACGGCTCTCGTCAGGGCGACGATAGCACATACCTCGCTGAAGTGTTTGCGTGGCAGATTGCGGAATATCTTGGTAAAAAATAACACTGTCAGGATAGAGCCCCAAAACAAAATTCGGAAACATGCCAAAATAGATCCATTGGTGTTGCTGTGGCTTGGGCAAATGCACGGCCTCAGGCAGTAGCTCACGATATTTACGCACGCTCCAACGGTGGCCATAGGCCTCGTTAAAGCTGCCAACTGAGCGAGACGTGCCATTATCAAAAGGTTCATCGAAATAGCCATCACCATAAAGTTGGTGCAGGCCTGGATGTGCTTGGCGCACATGATAGCCCTCATTATCGACGTCACGTACAGACTTCCAATTTACGGGTATATTATCAGAAAATGAATTACTGGTTGCAGGAACCATATTAGCCAAGTCATAAGGCGCAATCTCATCATCAAACCTACCTAAAACCTCAGCAACAGCCGGTTGTGGCCCAGGTTGGAAGCGGATAAAAATCAATCCATTCCAGACTTCCATCTCCAGCTGTTTCAGCCCCCATTTTTCCGCCTGCATTGGGGGAAATGTATCTTTATTAGCAATGCCACGCAGTGAACCGTCTAGATTATATGCCCAGCCGTGATAGGGACAAATCATCGCTTTGTTGCACACACCTCGAGCATCGGGCACCACACGCGACCCTCGGTGGCGGCACAGATTATGAAACGCCCTCACCTGCCCATCGACACCGCGAATGACCACTGCGCGCTCACCTGAAATATCAAATGTGACATATGCACCATTTTGAGTGACTTCATTGACGTGACACACAAATTGCCAATGAGTTTTAAAGATTTTTTCACATTCAACTTCAAATAGTTCTTGTGAAAAATAGGCCCACCCCGGAAGACCTGAGCGGTCCCAGCCTATGGGCGGCAAGATACTTTTGGTCATGTCAGAGCCTCACATAAATTAGTCTCTATCGAATAGGTTGCGTCAGAGAAGATCAACATTAAACTCTAGTCATGGCTCAAATTTTATGCATGAGTTTAAGGACCACTTAATAAATTAAATGAACCACGGGAACCCAATGAAAGATATTCAACTACAAGATCGCCTTGTTGCCAATGTAAGTACAAGCCTATTCAAGGCTTGGAAAAATGTAGACGGTACCGACAGTGGCACCGCCATTTTGCAGCTGGGCAATCCTACAAAATTAGGTATTGGGTTTCATATATACCGCATGGCCCCTGGCAGCAGCAGCGAAGCGCATGAACATCATGGAGATGAGGAATTTTTCGTGATCGAAGGTTCCCTACGAGACAATGATGGAACAATTTACAAAACGGGTGACTTAGTCTTGCTCAAAGATGGCACGCAGCATTTTTCTGTTTCAGATGATGGCTGTCTTTTGGCTGTCTATATTCCAAAGGCCGAAACTAATCTTTAATGCAATATCCAAGGAGTATCTTATTTTAACCTTCCAACTACCCACCCAACCTTTAACGGCTTTAAGTCACAAAAAATACTCTCTCGATGATCCTAGCAACCTGTAAGTACCTTTAGTATTTGGGCAAATTCGAAAAATTATTTATTTATTTATTTTCACATTTTCTGCAATCATCGCGATCATTTCAAACATTATTGAAGTCGCGGTAAGCGCAGTGATTTGGTTTGGACTATCTTTTGTAGGCATCATGCAAACAATATCACCACCAACGATATTCATGCCTCTTACTGAACGGATTAAACTAATCGCCTCATCTATATCAAACCCCTTTTCACCCGCTTCAATGTTTGCCACACCAGGCGCAATTGTGGGGTCCAAACAATCAAGATCAAACGTAATGTAGACTGGGCGCCCTGCCAAAATAGTTTTTATTTGGTCAACTACATCTAACAACCCACGTTTACGGAATTCTTTCATTGTTACAACGTTATAGCCATACTCGTACGAAGGCTCGAGCCAATCTAAGGTACGCGCATGACCACGCAACCCAATTTGCATAGAATGTTTTGGATCAACCTTGCCCTGATCAGCAAGATATGCCCCCCAATGGGCTGCTGATTTTTTAGCACCTAAGAAATGATCAACTTTGGTAAATACGTCGCTATGCGCATCTAAGTGCAAAAGGCAAATAGGTTCTCCTCCAGTGATTTCACCCCTTCCAAGAGCCTGAATAATACCTCCCGTAATAGAATGGTCTCCACCCACGGAGATTGGTCTAGCACCAGTTTCATCTATTTTTTTAAAAAACCGTGTAATTTGTTCGATGCAATCTTCATTATCGTTTGCTCGAGGAAACGGAACATCACCAACATCGACAATTTTTGCTGCCTCCCATGGATTTAGCTGGAAGTCACCATGCATGCGCCTACCAATTGAAGAGACGTTGCGCACAGCGCGGGGGCCAAGATGCTGGTCACGTTCGGTTGTACCGTTTCCCGTGGAATGGGGAACGCCCACTAAAGCGATGTCTTGATTAGCAGCTTCTTGATTAGCACATCGAAACAGCGTCGGAATGCCCCACCAGTAAAGGTTCTCCATCATTGAATTCAAATGTTCTTCTGCCATCGATTTGTCCTTAGCGCTTTTGCATTTCGTATTCGATCTTTTAGTAATTTCTCAATAATAAAAGTAGCCAAACTATAGCGCTTTTAACAGAAATTTTTTAGGTCTTTTAATAAGAGGAAAAGTTACCTGATAGCTAACTCAAAACCTTAACCAAAATAAGGTAATAGCTGGAAAGGCTACAAGTATAATCACGCGCACAATGTCTGAGGCCACAAAATACATAACCACTTTATAGGTTTCAACTAAAGGTGTTTTACGATCCATTGCGTTAATAACAAATAAGTTCATTCCCACTGGAGGCGTGATCAATCCTACCTCAACCACAATCAAAACTAAGATGCCAAACCATATAGCAATATGCTCCTGGCTCATACCAAAATCAAGCCCCGTAACCACTGGGAAAAAGATGGGTATGGTTAGCAAGATCATCGATAGGCTGTCCATCAGGCAGCCGAACACCAAATAAAACACTAGGATTAGGCTCAATACTACCCAAGGGCTGAAGCCTTGGCTCACTACAAAGTTAGAAATTTCCTGGGGCACCTGCGTCAGAGCCAAAAAACCATTATAAAAGCCGGCACCTAGTATTATGAAGAAAATCATTGCGCTAGATCTTGCAGTAACAAGAAAGCTTTGCACCAACGTGGCGCGCGTTAGGCCGCGATTTATCCAAGCAATGAAACCTGTGCCGGCCGCACCAACCGCGGCCCCCTCGGTAGGGGTGAACCAACCTTGATAGATACCACCAACGACCAAGGCAAAGACTAATAACACAGGCCAGACGTTGAACAATGCCTTAAATCGCTCACCATAGGGAACCGTGGCTTTTATCCCCGCCGCATCTGGGTACAGCCGCACGTAAATCGAGATGGCGATTACGTAGCCTAGGGCGGCTAAAATACCAGGGATAAAAGCCGCAAGAAACAACTTGGCGATATTTTGCTCCGTCAAAATAGCATAAATTACCAATACAACCGAAGGTGGAATCAAAATTCCTAAGGTACCACCAGCCGCTAAAGTAGCCGTAGCAAACCCTCCAGAATATCCATATTTGCGCAATTCAGGTAGAGCCACTCGGCCCATCGTCGCTGCTGTTGCCAAAGACGATCCACAAATGGAGCCAAAACCAGCACAGGCCCCGATTGCTGCCATAGCAATACCACCTTTACGGTGCCCTAGAAAGCTTTCCGCAGCCTTGAACAGAGCAGTAGACATGCCACCAAGGGTAGCAAAATGGCCCATGAGCAAAAACATGGGTACGATCGACAACGTGTAGCTAGAAAAAGTGCTGAATGTTTCAGATTTTAGTCGTGCCAGAGGCAAATTAAAACTGCCCGTTACCAAATATAGGCCCACCAGCCCAACCAAAAACATGGCCAAACCAATTGGGACACGGATAAAAATCAACAAGAGAAGTGCTGGAAAAGAAGCCAATCCGATTTCTAAATTGCTCACGTGCCCATCCCCGTGTCATCCGATATAATATCTTGGCGTATGAAGTATTCCACCACCCGAACCCAGGCCACATAGACGGAAATCACCGCCGCCATAGCAGCTCCAACTAGGCTGGCAGCATAGGCCCACCAAATTGGAAATTGTAGCAGAAATGTGGTGTCCCCATAGCTTTGTTTCGACAGCATGCCTCTGTAAAGCTGATAGGCTAACACTATCAAGACAATGGCAAAAACTGTATCGATGAGCATCTGCAAAAAGCGTTTTACTCGCTTTGGTAATTTTGAGGTAAAAATATCAACTGAAGCATGACCACCGGAGATTTGGCACAACGGTAAAAATGCAAAGATGGAAAATGCTACACCAGCCTCCACAAGTTCGAAATCGCCATTGATTGGACCAACACCAGCCTGCAACAAAAATGCCGAGACTGTAGGGAGCACCGTGCCAAACCATCCATGGAGCAAACCATTTAAACTGCGCCCTATGACAGAAATACAAATAAGTACAATTAAGAGCGCCAGAACAAGACCACCACAAACAGACATAAAACGCGCAGCACGCGTCGCCAAATTATGCATTTCTTCCCCCGTTCTATGATAAAAAACGCCGCGCTAGCTAAGCTCGCGCGGCGTCACTAAGGTCTTTTGAAGTTAGTTGGCTGCATTCATTAATGCGGTGGCTTCATCTATCAACGCCTGGCCATCAATACCGCGGCCAGTCATCTCTTCCAGCCAAGAACCATAGACCGGTTTCGCAGCATCAGCCCATGCGGCTGACTGCGTTGCATCAAGAGTGATAATGTTGTTGCCACGGTCCACAGCCACTTTACGCCCAGGCGCATCATAGGCCTGTTGCGTAGTACCTGCAAAGATTGAGAATTCCAAACCAGAGTTCTCTTCCATAATTACTTTGAGATCATCCGGCAGAGAGGCAAACTTATCTTTGTTCATGACCAAAACAAAGGTGACAGTATACATCATAGGGCCAGTGAACTCAGTGTGGTTTTCCACCAGTTCAGGCACCTTCAAGGCTTTCGTAACCTCCCAAGGAATAGTTGTACCGTCAATTACACCTTTGGACAGAGCCTCAGGTACAGCAGGAACTGGCATACCAACAGGAGTGGCACCCAGTTCTTTCAACATCGAATTAATTTGACGCGATGCACCGCGGATTTTCATACCATTGAAATCGGAAGGTGTTTTCACAGCTTTATTAGAATGGATCACACCAGGGCCATGAACCCAAGCACCGAGAACTTTCAGATTTCCAAACTCACGCTTTGCAATATCACTTTCCATCATCTTCCAAAACGCCGCCGACGCTGGTGCCGCGTCATTGACAAAGAAGGGCAGCTCAAAAACTTCGGTGGAAGGGTAGCGTCCAGGGGTGTAGCCCACCACATTCCATGTGATGTCAATCACACCATCCAAAACTTGATCAATCAACTGTGGAGGCTTACCGCCCAATTGCATCGCTGCATAGCGAGTGATCTCAATGCGATCACCAGATGCCGCTTCTATCTTGTCGGCCCATACATCAATGATTTTTGCAGGGATCGTAGCTTGCGCAGGCAAAAAGCTTTGAAGGTTGAAATTATACTCAGCAGCCATGGCCATGCTAGACATTCCAAGACCTATGGCCACGCTACCCAATAGTCCCAATAGTGTTCTGCGTTTCGTCATTTTTCCTCCGCCCAGGTTTATTTTTATAGTGTTAGATAAAAACCTTGCATAGGTTCAACGGCAAATAAACACTTTTCTACAGCTACCCATTATTTAGTAATCCAACAGGAAAGATATATCTTAGAATTGAAATTCAACTCCAAATGTGTCAGCAAAGGCCGAGCATAAGGAACAGATCATGCCCCATCCACTGGTGACCAGATCAGATATTGAAACCTTCCAACGCGATGGCGTCGTGTTGGTGAAAGGACTGTTCGCCGATTATGTCGACGAGCTGCGCGCGGGCATCGCCCGCAACATGGAAAACCCGGGTCCCTATGCAGCGGAAAACTTAAAAGCAGGCGAGAACGGCCGTTTTTTTGATGATTATTGCAATTGGCAACGGATACCAGAATTTGAAACCGTTGTACGAAAGAGCCCGGCTGCAACAGTTGCAGCTGACTTAATGAGCTCGAAGCGCGTACAGATATTCCATGATCATATTTTAATTAAAGAGCCCGGCACGTCCAAACCCACCCCTTGGCACCAAGATAGCCCCTATTACTTCGTAGAAGGTATTCAAAATGTCAGCTTTTGGAGCCCGCTAGATCAGGTAACTAGCGCCTCCCTGCGCTGTGTGGCAGGAAGTCACAAATGGCCCAAACCAATCTTGCCTACACGCTGGCTGGCGGAGGACAGTTTTTATCCAAACCAGGATGATTACATGCCCGTTCCAGATCCAGATGCTGAAGCAATGGAAATCCTCGAATGGGCAATGGAACCAGGGGACGCAGTGGCGTTTAGCTTCGGCATTTTGCACGGCGCTCGCGGCAATGAAAGCAACAGCCGCCGCCGTGCTTTTTCGCTGCGCTTTGTGGGTGATGATGCCCGCTATGTAGAACGCCCTGGTAGCACATCACCACCTTTTCCAGGCCATGGCATGCAACCCGGCCAACAGCTTCGTGAAGATTGGTTCCCAGTACTTTTTGAACGTTAAACTGCGTCAAAATCTAATACAACATGATCAGATTCTGGTTGAAACTGGCAGGCTAAAACAAAGCCTCGCTTCATCTCCCAAGGCTCGAGAGAGAAGTTTTGCACCATAGTGCCCTGCCCCTCGGCCAGCTTACAGCGACAGGTGGCGCACATTCCATTGGCACAGGAATAAGGTAGCTCAAGCCCAGATTGGGTAGCCGCATCCAAAAGCATTTGCCCCGCTACCATCCTAAATTTCCGCCGCCCACCATCAAGCACGACTTCAATCAGGGACCCTTCAGTGGGTATCACAACTGGTATCGATCCCGCAATTGGCAAGGGACTAGATGGTGAGAACAGCTCACACTTGATTCGATCCACAGGCACACCCAAAACATGCAAGGCCGCCGAGGCAGCCTCAATCATCGGTTGGGGTCCACAAATATAGATTGCGTCATAATCCAAGGGAGTAATTAATCCGCGGATAGACATAGTATTAAGCTTTTCTGCATCCATACGACCATTGAACAACGCTACATCCTGCGCCTCCTCATCCATAACATGGGTCATCAGAAACCGTGTCAGGTATTTGTCTTTTAGATCATCGAACGCCTGCCGAAACATCACACTGTCGGTATTGCGATTAGCATAGCATAGAGTGATCGTACTTTCAGGCTCACCTCCCAACACCGATTGCGCGATGGATTTGATCGGCGTGACCCCAGAGCCCGCAGCCAAAAGCAAATAGTTATGACGCCCACCAATTGGAGCAGTAAAGCGCCCTTGCGGCGGCATAACACTCAATACATCTCCTATTTTCAACGCAAGCGCAAAGCTCGAAAAGGCCCCACCTTCAATGCGTTTGACCCCCACTGATAGCGTCTCGGACCCAACCGCTGAACAGATAGAATAAGACCGGCGCACATCCACACCACCAACATCAGCCCGAAGGGTCAAATATTGTCCAGGTACAAAAGCAAAGATGGTGCTCAACAATTTCGGTATTTCAAAACTAATTTCTACAGAGGAAGACGTGTCTTTGCGCACATCACTTATAATCAAATCATAAAATCTAGGCTTGGCCATGCTGCCTCCTCAAATACATTTGAAATAATCAAAGGGCTCAAGACAGGTATTACAACGATAATGTGCTTTGCATGCCGTTGAGCCGAACTCGGATAATTTGGAAGTGTTTTGCCCTGCACATCGCGGGCATGCCACCACCACGTCGCCAAACAAGGCACGCTTAGAAGATGACCCCATCACCGGCGGCGCAATGCCATAGGCACGCAGCTTCTCGCGCCCTTGCTCTGTGATCCAATCCGTAGTCCAAGCTGGGGTGATTACCCGCTCAATCACTGGATCAAATCCAGCTTTTATAAGTGCAACCTCTATCGCAAGCTCGATGGCCAGTACCGCAGGACAGCCCGAGTATGTGGGTGTCACCCTTGCGATGGCCCGGCCATTCAAATCAATCTCAACGCTACGCAAAATACCCAAATCAGCTACAGTTACGGCCGGCACTTCAGGATCCAAAACCGCCGCGGCTGCAGCCCAAGCCTGGCGAGCCTGTAAATCTACCATGTCATATTTGGAAAACTGCGCTGCATATATTGCAACTGTGCCAAAAGATGCCCCATAGCTTCCGTATGCCGTCCCTTGCGACCACCTTTATGGGCGTGGCTTAGGTCTGGAGGTGCAATCTTCGCCGCCCCAAACACCTCGCAGACATCCGCCAGCCAAGCCGCACGCAAGCTTAGTGGGTCAGGAAGAATCGAATTTTTAGACATTTCAAGCACCACTTCATCCACTTGGAAAAACTCAGCCAAATAGGGCTCCAAGACGGCACAAGCTGCCTGCATACGCAATGCGCTTTCATCAGTACCATCGCCTAACCGGATCACCCATTCGCCACAATGGCGCCTGTGGTACTTCGCTTCCTTCACCGCTTTGGCAGCAATGGCAGCCAATATGGTATTTGATGAGCTCTGCGCTTGCTCCCATAACAGAAGCATGAAACTGGCAAAATAGAACTGCCGCAGCATCGTTTGGGCAAAGTCCCCATTCTCTAACTCGCAGATAAGTAGGTTTTGATATTCCCGTTCAATACGGCCAAAGGCCAAGGCATCTTCATCACGCCCTGCGGCCTCAATCTCGCCCGCATAGCTATAAAGTGCCCGCGCTTGGCCTATCAAGTCCAAAGCGATATTGGGCATGGCCAGATCTTCTTCCAGCATAGGTGCATGACCACACCATTCCGACAATCTATGGCCCAAAATCAAATGATCATCGGCCAAGCGTATCAAGGCTAAAAATGTTGCCTTTTGCATTCACATATGTCCCACGTCATCGGGAATTTCATAAAAGCTTGGGTGCCGGTAAATTTTATCATCGGCTGGATCGAACATTTGATCACGATCTTGGGGGTCAGAAGCCACGATCTGAGCCGAAGGTATTACCCATACCGACAGCCCCTCTCCCCTGCGAGTGTAGACATCCCGTGCCGCTTGCAGAGCCATTTCTGCGTCCGCAGCATGCAGCGAGCCACAATGCCGGTGTGCTAACCCGTTGCGTGGCCGGATGAACACCTCCCAAAGTTGAATCTCTTGCGTATTGATCATTGGGTTTTTGTCATTCTGCAGCCATTGGCGTGGCGACACGCTCCGCACGTTTGCGCGCGTGGACTATCGCAGCCTCACGGACCCAAGCGCCCTCATCCCATGCCTTTTTACGAGCTGCCACCCGGTCTTTATTCAGCGGACCATGGCCCTTAACCACCGCCCAAAACTCATTCCAATCAATCTCACCATAGTCATAACGGCATTCCACTTCGTTCCAAGTCAACGCATCATCTGGTAAAGTTAGGCCTAACCGCAAAGCTTGCGGCACCGTTGCATCAACAAATTTTTGCCGTAACTCATCATTGCTAAACCTTTTTATTTTCCACAAAGCAGACTGATCAGAATGCATACTTTCACCGTCAGGTGGCCCAAACATCATAAGCGACGGCCACCACCAGCGGTTCAACGCATCCTGCGCCATATCTTTCTGTTCAGCGCTTCCCTCAGCTAGGGTTATCATAATTTCATAACCTTGCCGCTGATGAAAGCTTTCCTCCTTACACACTCGGATCATCGCTCTGGCATAGGGACCATAGGAGCACCGACACAAAGGTACTTGGTTCATGATAGCGGCACCATCCACCAGCCACCCAATTGTACCAATATCAGCCCAAGTTTGAGTTGGGTAATTAAAGATCGATGAATATTTAGCACGTCCGGAGATGAGTTCTTCAGTCATTTCTTTTCGACTGATACCTAATGTTTCGGCTGCAGAATATAGATAAAGCCCATGACCACCCTCATCCTGAACCTTGGCAAGCAACGCAGCTTTGCGCCGCAATGTTGGGGCGCGCGTGATCCAGTTACCCTCAGGCAACATGCCTACAATTTCTGAATGCGCGTGCTGGCCAATCTGGCGGATCAAGGTTTTACGGTAAGCCAGCGGCATTGGATCATTCGGTTCGATTTTATCATCTGCATCAATGCGCGCCTGAAATGCAGCTAAAAATTCTGGGGTTTCGGTGTTTTCCGAACCTATACCAATCAGTCCTTGCGAGTACATGCTAATCTCCTAACTCCAAATATTACGTTATATTACAAAAACATCAAAATCAATATTTTTTTGTAATATTATATAAAGCGAGCACATTCAGTGTTACTCACACCACTCATACGCAGTAGCTGCGGATACAGCGCCGCTATATCTCGATGAACCTCTGCCAGCGGCCAATGAGCGATCGGAGCTTCAACAGTGGGATAACGCAGAACCAGCCGCCGCCAAAAATGGATAAGCAAAACCCGAGCAATACGCGCCTGATCAGGGCTCATCTCACAGTCACACAGGTCCTGACATCCAGCTCTGATCCTCTGGCATGTTTCTGGATTGAGCGCAGGTAAAACACTTACCTGCGCCCAATGCGGAAGGGCCCGCGGTTGGGCATCAAAGACTATGAAATCCCGTGTCGCGATATCTAATAAGTGCGGCGCATTGTCAGCAGCCCAGACATAACAGCGTCCACCCAAAACCAACGGCGGATTAGCTTCAAACTTCTTTTGTACTTCTGCCACCTCCATACTTTCTGCAGCAAAAGCAAAGGTCCAACAGTCAGTTGATTTTGGTATAGCATAGATGATTCCGGCTGCTGCATCATATTCTATCAAACCCTGCGAAGAAAACTGATAACTCGCAGTGCGGCCATCTCGTTTTCCACTGACCAGACCATCTTTCGAGAGCCGTGACATAGCAGTGCGCACTGCTTGCGGTTCAATACCAAGGGCCGTACAAACCTCCAGCAGAGCGGCCATAGAAATCTCACCCCCCTCCAGCTGCGAAATCTCTCCCAAAATTGTGACAATCACAGACCAGACCCGCACCCTCCCTTGGGCGTGCAGATGCTGGGTCAGATCAGATATGGCAGAAGTTATTTGGCTCATGGAACCTTGGTTTCACCATATGAATTCATGGTCAATAATTCATATTCCGCTACCTGATCCAGATTTTGGTTGCGCAGCACTACAGCCCAGCGCACTTCTCCATACTCTTCGGTCCGACGGGTCTTGCGCTTCACCGTCAGCTGAACCTTAATACAGTCTCCTACCACAACCGGTTTTTGAAACGAGAGAGTGTTTAGACCCGTATTTGCCAAAACTGGGCCAGGGTTGGGCTCCACAAACAAGCCAGCAGCAAAGCTGAGCAGCAAATAACCATGGGCAACTCGGTCAGGAAAAAACGGATTGGCCTTGGCGGCCTCTGCATCCATGTGGGCGTAAAACCTATCACCAGTAAATTCAGCAAAATGCTCGATATCCTTTAGAGACACCTCCCGCCCAGCAGTATGAATCGTCTCGCCTATTTTCAACTGATAGAAATCTCTTGTGAAAGGATGAGACGCTGCGGTGAGCTCAGTGGCGCCCTTAATCCAAGCCCCAGTAATGGCAGTCAGCATATCAGGACTTCCCTGAACAGCACTTTGCTGCATGTAATGCTTCACACCACGCAGCCCACCCAGCTCTTCAGAGCCACCCGCCCGACCCGGCCCACCGTGCACCATATGCGGCAAAGGAGACCCATGGCCAGTACTTTCAGCCTGAGATACCCGATCGTTAAAATACAATCGTCCATGAAACGAGCCAGCCCCTAAGACTACTTGGCGTGCCACAGCCGGATCATGCGTAATAACCGATGCAACCAAGGATCCACCACCGCGGTTCAGTAGTGCAATGCCGTGGTCTATGTTTCGGTAAGGCATCAAAGTGGCCACAGGGCCAAAGGCCTCCACCTCATGCACCGACACTGCCTGATCTGGATCAGGACAACAAAATAGTATTGGCGAGAGAAATGCCCCAGCCTCCGCATCAGCACCTTCCACATGACAACTGCCCTCATCACCAAAAATAATATCACACTCTTTGGCGATCAGTCTCGCCTGAGCACGAACATCGAGGCGTTGACCAAGAGAGACAAGAGCCCCCATTTCCGTAGCTGCAAGAGCTGGATGGCCAATTTTTGTGGCAAGGAGGCGTTCTTTCAAAGCGATCTGCACTGTCTCCATATACGCCTCTGGCACCATTATTCGGCGAATTGCCGTACATTTCTGCCCAGCCTTTGTTGTCATCTCCCGGTGAACTTCTGTCACGAACAAATCAAATTCAGCAGTTCCTGGCACGACATCAGGACCAAGGAGCGAGCCGTTCAAACTGTCCTGCTCGGCAGTAAAGCGCACCCCATTTTTCAAAATATTTGGTGAGCTGCGGAGAGTTAAGGCTGTTGCGGCACTCCCAGTAAAGCCCACCGTATCTTGGCAATCCAATATGTCCAATAAATTGCTGGTACCACCCATAATTAATTGAATAGCCCCCCGGGGCAGAAGCCCACTATCAAGCATCAGCCGCACGACCGCTTGGGTCAAATATCCAGTACTGGTAGCGGGTTTAATCAGGCTGGGCACCCCAGCCAATAGGCTGGGGGCAAGTTTTTCCAACATACCCCAAACCGGGAAATTAAACGCATTGATCTGTACAGCCACACCTTGCAACGGCGTGTAGATATGCTGGCCTAAAAAGCTACCGTCACGGCTAAGCACCTCAAGTTCGCCATCAGGCAGAATAAACCCGTCGGGCATTTCACGACGACCTTTGGAAGCATAAACCAACAACGTGGCAATGCCTCCGTCTATGTCAATTTTACTATCAGACAGTGTCGCACCAGTTTCAAAAGAGAGCTTATAAAGGGCTTTACGATGGAGTTTCAGGTGCAAGGCCAAAGCCTTCAATAGCCGGGCACGGTCGTGAAAGTTTAGAGCTCGCAAACTCGGTCCACCATAGGTTTTAGCGTAGTCCCGCATACCAGAAACATCCAACGCCCCACCCACACTTCCCAACTCTTGGCCAGTGACTGCTGAGCAAACTAAACGGCTGGGGTGGCTAGGAACAATCCAATCGCCCATAACGAAACTTGAAAAATTATGCTGATACAACATGCACTGGTCTCTCTATTAAGTTTGGATTATTAATTGACCAATCGGTCGGTTTATGCAAGTTATTTGTGTAGCCATTAGCGGAGGCAGTCTTGTCCAACACCATTCTTACACAAAATCATAGCAACTGGATGGAGATCACTCTCAACCGGCCCGAGAGGTTAAACGCGTTTAACGACGAAATGCATGTAGCCATCCAAAAGGCTCTTGAACAGGCCACTGATCCAAAGATCCGTGCAGTTGTTTTGACCGGTGCTGGTCGTGGGTTTTGCGCGGGCCAAGATTTGGATGGACGTGATCCGCGCAAAATGGATGGGCCTCCTGACCTAGGTAAAACTTTAAGCACGCTTTACAATCCTTTGGTTCATAAACTGCGTAATCTTGCCAAGCCCATAATCTGTGCGGTTAACGGCGTGGCGGCCGGAGCAGGTGCAAATATCGTTTTTGGATGTGACATTGTATTGGCGGCTGATAACGCAAAATTTGTGCAAAGTTTTGCCAACGTAGGACTTATCCCAGACGCAGGCGGCACCTATCACTTAACTCAAATTCTAGGCCCACTACGCGCAAAGGCGTGGGCCATGACGGCCACACCTATCACCGCGGCCACAGCAAAAGACTGGGGCCTAGTCTGGGATTGTTTTGCACCCGAGGATCTCATTGAGGCCGCGCGTGCAATGGCGAGCAAATTGGCACAAGGGGCGACGCTTGGACTGGCACACACCAAAGCTGCCATTCATCAGGTTGGTCAGCAAGACCTTGATGCGCATATGGCGCTTGAAGCTGAAATCCAGCGGACATGCGGTCAATCAGCAGATTATCTAGAGGGGGTCACAGCCTTTCTAGATAAACGACCTGCCCACTATACTGGAGCCTAAAATGATACATACAGCACAAGAAATTGCTGAGAAATCTTCCGCTGCCCTAAATGCCAATGATACCGCCAGCCACGCTATGGGCATTGTAGTGACACAGATTGCTCCCGGTGCAGCGACAGTTACCATGCCAATAACCCCAGAAAAGCTCAACGGACATGGAATTTGCCATGGTGGCTTAATTTTTACGCTGGCAGACACCGCTTTCGCGCATGCTTGTAACAGCTACAATCAGCGTGTCGTAGCCCAAACATGTAGCATCAGCTTTCTGGCTCCCGGCAAAGCCGATGACATCTTAACAGCAACAGCTCGCGAGGTTCACCGCGCTAACCGCAGCGGTATTTATGACATAGAGGTCATAAGTAACTCTGGAGAGATTATAGCACAATTTCGCGGGCAGTCCCGCACAATCAAAGGCCAACATTTAGGGGATTAACATATATGACCGAAGCCTATCTTTGCGCAGGACGCCGGAGCGCCATTGGCCGATTTGGCGGTGCATTCGCTCAAACCCGGCCAGATGATCTACTAGCCCAAGTGATCCGTGCCACCATGAAAGATGCGCCCCACTTAGACCCCGCGGCCATCGACGATGTAATTATGGGTTGCGCCAATCAAGCCGGCGAAGACAATCGCAACGTAGCTCGCATGGCCACTCTTTTAGCCGGATTACCTGAGAGCGTGGCCGGCGTGACCATCAACCGGCTATGCGGGTCTGGTTTGGACGCTATAGCCATGGCAGCACGGACCATAAAAGCGGGAGAAGCTGATGTGGTTTTAGCTGGTGGTGTGGAAAGCATGACTCGTGCGCCCATGGTCATGCCAAAAGCCGATACTGCGTTTTCGCGCAAGGCTGAGATCTACGACACTACGATTGGGTGGCGGTTCGTGAACCAAGATATGAAGGCCCACTTTGGAATTGACAGCATGCCGGAGACTGCTGAGAATGTCGCCAAGGATTTCGATATCAGCCGTCAAGCTCAAGATGCTTTTGCACACCGCAGCCAATTGCGCGCCGCAGCTGCCATTGCATCAGGCCGGTTTTCCCGCGAGATTACCCCAGTCACCCTGCCACAGCGACGCGGTAATGCGATTATCTTTGATACCGATGAACACCCACGAGCCACAGCCTTGGAAAAGCTAGCCGCTCTTGCAACACCGTTTCGTCAAAATGGTTCTGTGACGGCAGGCAATGCCTCGGGTGTTAATGACGGCGCAGCAGCTTTGATCATCGCCTCTGACACCGCAGTTTCAAAATATGGTCTAACGCCAATGGCGCGGATTGTAGGAACGGCGGTTGCCGGCGTGGCTCCACGAATTATGGGCATTGGCCCTGCTCCTGCTACGCAAAAGCTGCTCACGCGGCTTGGCCTAAATATTTCTGATATTGATGTAATTGAGCTCAACGAAGCCTTCGCCGCCCAAGGCTTGGCGGTAATGCGCGAACTGGGGTTGGCCGATGATGCCGATCACGTAAACCCCAATGGCGGCGCCATAGCGCTGGGTCATCCACTCGGCATGTCCGGCGCACGCTTAGCCCTTACAGCCGCCCATGAAATGCAAATACATAGCCACAAACGTGCTTTGTGCACGATGTGCATCGGCGTGGGCCAAGGCATAGCCATGATACTTGAGCAAGTTTGAGGACAACATGAAAGATCTTTCCCCAAAATCTAGCGATCTTGACCCTATTGAAAACGCAAGCCGTGATGAAATTGAGGCCCTACAATTGAAACGGATGCGATGGTCGATTGCCCATGCCTATAATAACGTAGAACATTACAAGGCCAGCTTTGACGAATTTGGTGTACATCCAGATGACCTAAAATCCTTGACCGATCTTTCTCGCTTTCCTTTCACTATGAAGTCTGACCTTCGCAATAATTATCCCTTTGGGCTATTTGCTGTGCCACAATCACAGGTAAACCGAATTCACGCCTCCTCAGGCACAACCGGTCAACCTACAGTGGTGGGATACACTAAAGCTGATTTGGCGATGTGGGATGTAGTCATGACCCGGTCTTTACGGGCTGCTGGGTTACGCCGTGGCGATCTACTGCATAATGCTTACGGCTACGGGTTGTTTACTGGTGGTCTCGGCGTACATGGCGGGGCCGAGAAAATGGGACTAACTGTGGTGCCTGTTTCTGGTGGAATGACAGAACGGCAGGTGCGGTTAATAGAAGACTTTCAAGCTACAGGAATTACCGTGACACCCTCCTACATGCTCTCCATTCTAGACGAATATCGCCGTCAAGGCTTGGACCCCAGGAGATCACCCCTCCAAGTTGGAATTTTTGGCGCCGAACCTTGGACTAATGCAATGCGCGAAGAGGTGGAACAATCTTTTGATATGCATGCGGTGGATATCTATGGGCTCTCAGAAGTGTTAGGGCCCGGAGTATCTTGTGAATGTGTTGAAACCAAGGATGGCCTGCATGTTTGGGAAGACCATTTTTACCCCGAGATTATCGATCAACAAACTGGATTACCGCTCCCAGATGGCGAACTTGGTGAATTAGTATTCACTTCGCTCAGCAAAGAGGCATTCCCAATTATCCGCTACCGCACACGAGATTTGACCCGGCTTTTACCAGGAACTGCACGCAGCATGCGCCGGATGGAGAAGATCACAGGGAGGAGTGACGATATGATCATCTTACGAGGTATCAATGTTTTTCCTACCCAGATAGAAGAACAGCTACTGAAGGTTTCCGGACTGGCGGCGCATTTTCAAATCGAGCTGATCAAAAAAGGACCAATGGATCATATGATCGTACATGTAGAAGGAGACGCCTCAGCTGGCGCTGTCTTAGCAGGCTTGATCAAGTCAAATGTAGGAGTGAGTGCCGAAGTCCGTGCCGGAGATGAAAACACAGTTGCCAGGTCACAAGGCAAAGCTGTGCGAGTGGTCGATAATCGGAAATCAAACTGAGCCATGGCCCGCCCAATAGCCAAAGACCATGATGCTAAACGCACTGCTATCCTAAAAAAGGCAGCGGGCTATTTTGCTGATCATGGATATGACCGCGCTTCTGTCAGTCAAGTGGCACGAGCCTGCGGCATATCTAAGTCTCTTATTTATCATTACTATGATAGCAAAGAGCAACTCTTATTCGATATCATTCATAGCCATTTGGCCCAAGTGCATGACGCTGTAGCCACGGTTTCAAATCATGGTGCAGATCCTAAGGTCCATCTGCGGCATTTAGTGGCTGAATTGCTCATGGCCTATCGCGGTGCCGATGCCGAGCACCGTTTGCAATTGCAAAGCACAACCGCGTTGTCCCTTCACCAACAGCAGGATTTAGCCACAATTCAACGGGCCATTGTCAGTATTTTTGCTGATGCGATCCTGACCATCGCGCCAGGCTATCTGGACGGTCAACCAACTTATTTGCGGCCGCTAACCATGTCTCTTTTTGGAATGCTAAATTGGTTTTATCTCTGGTATCAACCGGGACGTGGCCTCACCCGCAGTGCCTATGCAGATATGGCAACAGAAATTTTATTAGGGGGCTTAGAACGTCTGCAAAAGCACGAAGGTGCTGAGAATCCAACTCTAACCTAAGAGTGTACCCATGCGTTGCATTGCCAAACTGTAGCCTTGCACTCCAAATCCAGCGATCACCCCATCAGCGCGCAAAGACACGTAGGAGGAATGGCGAAAGCTTTCGCGCTTATGCACGTTGGAGATATGGACCTCTAACACAGGTCCGTCAAACGTATGCAGCGCATCCAACAATGCCACAGAAGTATGCGTGAGCGCCGCTGGATTGATAATAATACCAGCAGAGGTTTGCCGCGCCGTCTGGATCATATCAATCAACGCACCCTCATGATTGCTTTGCATCAGTTCCGAGCGCAACCCTAAAGGCTCCGCAACCTCTGCACAGGCTTTTGCCACATCGTCCAAAGTGTCGTAACCATAGATTTCAGGCTGACGTTGCCCCAAAAGGTTAAGGTTCGGACCGTTAATAATTGTAATAAGTTGTGCCATGACCATGGTTCCATCTTGTTTCCATCAGGCAATGCCATAGTTCCTGAGCAATTGCGACCATTTCTTACGCAGAGGGTAAATTAGCCAGCCAGCTCACACATCATATTATAAATAAAAAGGATACCATTATGGGGCACATCAAACTGACCGATTTGGGACCTTCAGGCATGACTACCCGCTCAAAATTCACCTTGATTTTAATCATCAGATGCCCACTTTCCGGCGCAATCATAGCAGCAACATCCCCTGGCGCAGTCTGCGCACAAGCGGGCCAATCACCCAATGTGGTATGATAATTAACCGCTCATTGGGAGGTTTTTACTTCCCAAGCTGTAAATTCATTCTAATGTATCATCAGCACCTTTAAAAATTTTTCTCATCATCAGAAATATGGTTTCTGGCATCAACTACGGCTTTACAGTTTCCAATTCAGACAGAGTTTAAGCAACGCCGAGTAAGGGTGATTCACATTTCCAATGGACTGTGGCCGGGACGGTAAATATTTGAGTAATTGCAGGAATACGTTCATCAATACGTGCACATTAGCGATAATAGTCTTGCTCAGTCCTAACACTAAAAATTGTCAGCCAAGATAAAGTTTGCCATGACCTAGAAAAAAATAGAGGGATTTATGTCCGCAATTGATGACTTACGAGCCAATACGGCCACGCCCTTTGAGCAGGCTCGCGCGATGCCGCGGCCAGTCGATACGAAGCCAGCATTTTTGGAAGCGGAACTTAGCCATATCTTTGCTCAAGGCTAATTTTGTGTAGGCAGGGCCAAAGCGTTATCAGATACAGGAGATTATCTAACCCTAGCTTTGGCGGGCCAGCCAATTGTAGTGCTACCGATGGGGCAGAATCACTGCGTGCCATGTCAAATGTTTGCGGGCATCGAATGTCTACAT
>TARA_B110000093_G_scaffold45194_1_pt1 | contig 20132 bp, 20 predicted proteins | sample TARA_B110000093 | Tara Oceans TARA_B110000093 (sample SAMEA4397390) | marine metagenome | biome: Polar Biome; feature: [MIX] marine epipelagic wind mixed layer (ENVO:01000061); material: water (ENVO:00002006), including particulate matter (ENVO:01000060) such as... | depth 10-100 m | reverse complement strand
AATTCACTATTTTCGCGTCGTGAAGTTCCAGAAAACCTTTGGACCAAATGTGGCGAGTGCGGAACTATGCTGTTTCACCGTGAACTTTCCGATAATTTAAATGTTTGCACACAATGCGACCACCACATGGCGATCAGCCCCCGTGCGCGCCTAGAGGGATTGTTTGATGGTGGTATTTTTGTTGAAGTTGATGTGCCAAAGCCAATCCTTGATCCTCTAAAGTTCCGTGACCAAAAAAAATATCCAGACCGGCTGAAGGCGGCTCAAAAGAAAACTGGTGAAGCAGAAGCCATGCTAGTGGCGGAGGGTGAAATTGGGCGCACTGGTATTGTTGCAGCCTGCCAGGACTTCTCATTTATGGGTGGATCTATGGGCATGTATGTGGGCAATGCAGTAATTGCAGCGGCTCAACGCTCTGTTGAGTTGCAGCGGCCTTTAATCCTATTTTCAGCCGCTGGAGGCGCACGAATGCAGGAGGGTATTTTGTCCCTTATGCAAATGCCACGTACCACAATTGCAGTGCAGATGCTGAAAGAAGCAAATCTCCCCTATATCGTTGTTCTTACTCATCCAACTACCGGTGGTGTCACCGCGTCTTATGCTATGCTCGGTGATGTACAGATCGCTGAGCCCAATGCACTTATCTGTTTCGCTGGCCAAAGAGTAATCGAACAAACTATACGTGAAAAACTGCCTGAAGGATTTCAACGGGCTGAATATTTACTGGATCACGGCATGCTTGATAGGGTTACCCATCGTACCAAAATGCGCGACGAATTAATAAAAATTATTCGGATTTTGCAGAATAAATCACCTGCTATTATGGGAGATCTGCCCAAACCTACCCCAGAAGAGAAATTAATTAAAAAGAGCAAACCCACGTGATATCCAAATCTTCGGACCATATCCTAGAACGGATGATGGCCCTGCATCCAAAGGTCATTGATCTGACATTGGACCGTGTTTGGAGACTCTTAGAGTCTTTGGGAAACCCTCAGTTGTCTCTTCCACCTGTGATCCACATAGCAGGTACAAATGGCAAAGGCAGCACACAGGCAATGGTCCGTGCAGGATTAGAAGGTGCAGGCAAAACTGTTCATGCTTACACGTCGCCTCATTTAGCTTATTTTCACGAGCGTATTCGAATTGCAGGAAAGTTAATCACCGAAGACGCCTTAACTAATCAACTTGATGCCTGCTATAATTCTAATAATGGCGAGGCCATCACTTATTTTGAAATTACCACCTGCGCCGCGCTGCGAGCTTTCTCTCAGGTAAGGGCAGATTATACCCTTCTTGAAGTAGGCTTAGGTGGAAGACTTGATGCGACAAATGTTATAAACTCACCTGCAGCATGCATCATTACGCCTATTGATCTCGATCACCAACAATTTTTAGGTGATACAATTTCGCAAATTGCATACGAAAAAGCTGGTATTTTGAAACGTGGAGTTACTGCTATAGTGGGTCCACAACACGACGAAGCACTTCAGGTTATAGAGAAACAAGCGGCTAAAGTTGGCGCACCACTTTTAGTCCATGGTCAACACTGGTACGTAAATGTGGAGGCTGAGCGTTTAATATTTGAAGATGAAAATGGTCTTTTAGACTTGCCACTTCCTTCTCTTTCAGGTCCCCACCAATTAAAAAATGCGGGGTCTGCATTAGCAACTCTGCGGTATTTGAGAATGGAAGAAAATGATTTCACCAGCGCAGTGACTGAAGCCGTTTGGCCTGCACGCATGGAGCGCCTTCGGACTGGTTTCCTTGCAAGTTCTCTTCCCCAAAATGAACTCTGGCTAGACGGCGGTCACAACCCAGCTGCGGGGCGCGCAATTGCAGCCACACTAGGTGGTCTGCCAACGCGCGATACCCACATTATATGTGGAATGCTTAACACCAAAGACGTTGAAGGGTTTTTGAGACCAATTTCGAGGCACTGCAAATCTTTGACAGCCTTCACAATTCCTAATGAACCTAACGCTGTTCCAGCTGAAGAGTTAGCAAAAGCTGGTATCGCGTGTGGTTTAAAATGTGCTAAGGCGGAAGACCTAGGCCAAATCCTGAAAGAAATATCCCATCTTTATCCTGGCACCCGCATACTAATCTGCGGCTCATTGTATTTAGCTGGCCACGTTTTACGCGAAAATCGAAAAATAAATTAACAAGCTAAAGATTTGTAAGATGATCAGCTTTGACCCCAGTCATTGGCCCGCATTTCACGAAGCCTAGAAGCAGTTCGCTCAAACTCAAAACTACCTATTCCTTCAAGGTATAATTGTTCAGGAGCAGCAGCAGCGGATGCTATGAACCCTATCTGAGCTTCATACACCGCGTCTATTAATGTAACAAAACGTTTGGCTTCGCTGGAATTATTCCGGCTCAAGACTGGAATATCATCGAGCATCAAAACCTTTACCTCTTGTGTCAAAGCCAGATAATCAGCCGCACCAAGTGGCTGGCCACAGAGTTCACAAAACGAAATGCGTGCGATGCCGTTTCTAAGGTTTGGTATTTGAACTTGGCGAGACTTAACTTCCAAGCTAAAGCTTTGGCCTGGTCCCCCAGCTAATTCCAACCAAATATTATCCATAGCCGTTGTCGCCACTACACCAAGTGGGCTGAAATAGATTTCCTGCCCAGACATCCTGTTTTGTCTGTAATCAGTCGGTGAGGCTAATTCAGTCACCACCATTCTTTCTTGTAACAAAGCTATAAAGGGCAAGAACAATTGCCGATTTAAGCCGTCTTTGTAGAGATCATTGGGGTGACGGTTTGATGTTGCAACTATCGCGACACCAGCCGCAAAAAGCGCCTCAAACAGCCGCCCTACAAGCATAGCATCAGTAATATCAGTGATTTGTATTTCATCAAATGCAAGGCAAGAAATTCCCTCAGCCATTTCCTGAGCCACAGGTTGGATGGTGTCTTGAATTCCTTGTGACTTGGCGCGGGCGATTCCGGCGTGTACCTCTTGCATAAAGGCGTGAAAATGTACCCGACGTACTGTCTTAGAAGAGCTGCGGGCAAACATATCCATCAGCATAGATTTCCCACGTCCAACGCCACCCCAAAGGTACAAACCTTTCGGTCCAGGCCCTGCTTTTCGAAACCAGCCTCTCTTAGTTGGCGCAGTTAAAGCCATGCGTACCCGCTCCAACTCTGGCAAGACAGATTCCTGTGCACCGTCAGCCTGCAAATCTCCTGCTGAAACTGCATCAAAATAAGTGGTAAACAAGTCCATGTAATTCACTTACCTTCACCTTATTCAAGGTGCAAATAATCTATTTTTAAACAAATTGTTTTCACTGAACACTACCACTCAAATAAATTGTATAATTTAAAATTAAGTACTTGCACACCAAACACTATTATTTAGGTTTTTGAATATGAAACAAGCTGCACTTTTTAGCCCTGTCTTGATTGCAGGCTGCATTATCATTATGTTGAGCTTTGCTGTTCGTGCCTCGTTTGGGGTATTTCAAATCCCAGTTGCCGAAGAATTTGGATGGCTGCGCACTGAGTTTTCTATGGCCATTGCATTGCAGAATTTATTTTGGGGAATTGGGCAACCTATATTTGGGGCAATCGCAGAAAAATTTACAGATAGAAAAGCAATTATTTTAGGTGGCATAGTTTACGCGCTCGGCTTGGTATTGTCTTCGACAGCCGTCAGCCCTGGTGCCATGCAGTTTTACGGAATACTTATCGGGTTTGGTATCGCCGGAACTGGCTTTGGGGTAATACTTGCCGTTGTTGGCCGAGCGGCATCTAACGAAAACAGATCTATGACCTTGGCAATTGCAACAGCAGCGGGTTCTGCAGGCCAAGTTATTGGTGCACCGTTAGCTGAGTTTCTGCTGAACTTTATGGTCTGGCAAAGTGTCTTCATCGCTTTTGCTGCTATTGTTATTAGCTCATTAGTTTTTTTACCAATGATGAAAACAGAGCGTTTAGCCAGCAAGGCTGAGTTAGAAGAAAGCATTGGCCAGGTGCTCATGAAAGCATTTAAGGATCCGAGCTATACTTTGATCTTTCTTGGGTTTTTCTCTTGTGGTTACCAACTTGCCTTTATTACGGCGCATTTTCCAGCTTTTGTTACTGAGCTCTGCGGTCCAATTCAGCCTGGGGGCGCTTTATATTCTGTGGGGATCACTAGTACCTCTCGATTAGGTGCATTGGCAATTTCTCTAATTGGACTAGCCAACATCGCTGGGACTTTGATGGCAGGTTACCTTGGTAAATATTATTCAAAAAAATATTTGCTTGCTTGGATTTATATGGGACGGACCATAATTGCCGCACTATTCATAGCACTGCCAATTACTCCACTCTCAGTAATCTTGTTTTCAGTTGCAATGGGATCACTCTGGTTGGCTACTGTTCCACTAACTTCAGGATTAGTAGCTCATATTTATGGGCTTCGTTACATGGGTACACTGTATGGAATTGTGTTTTTTTCACATCAACTTGGCAGTTTTCTGGGTGTCTGGCTGGGTGGCGCGATGTATGACATATACGGCACCTACACAGTTGTTTGGTGGGTCGGTGTTGGTGTTGGGCTGTTTAGCGCAATTGTGCACTTACCAATCAAAGAGAGACCACTTCCATTACTGTCAAAGACGTAACCTATCAAATAGCTGTAATAATCTAATTAATGTTTCTTTAATCCAGCATGTGGCAAGGTAGAACAAATGAGTGTCCAGATCTTTTCAACACGCAATCGCCCCTTCTATGTGGCAGCGATCCCTACCAAACAATTGGTGCAAGTAGCAAAAGCCGCAGATTTATCCGATGTTCCACCAACAGAACCAGTTAGCTTCAAGCACCAAACTGCGCCACAATCCTTAGTAAATGCGACGGCCAGTTATCAAGCGGTGTTAGACACAATTCGTAATGCTTTAATCAATAAAAAAATGGGGTCCACATCGATCTAAAATACTCTGATGGGATTTGTGGAATATTTAGGTGTGGCGTAATTTCAGGCGGAGTCAAACATCGAGACTTTGTACTTTCAAAAAAGAAACGTGGAAATAGCATCATTTTATGCCAAAGTAGAGCTGCAGATTCTGGTGGCACTCTGGAGATTGACTTATGAGTTATTCAGATATTCATTTATTTAAATTCGAAGTACCACACTTTCTGGACGATAGTATTAGTGTTCAAAAATTTAAATCAACATTTTTGACCGAAACAGTCTTTAAAATCTCACATTTGGAGAAATCGTAATGGCAGACATCACGACTGCAGTTCTTATAATTGGCACAGGACCAGCCGGTGCAGCCTCTGGGGCTCTTCTGTCCTCTTATGGCATCGAGAACATGATGATTAATCGCTACCATTGGCTCGCAAATACACCAAGAGCACACATTACCAATCAGCGTACAATGGAAGTTTTGCGCGATCTTGGTCACGAGATTGAGTCGGAGGCATATCTTCATGCAACTAAACAAGATCTGATGGGAGAAAACGTTTTTTGTGAAAGCCTTGCCGGGGAAGAGATTGGACGTATGAACAGTTGGGGAACACACCCACTGTCAAAAGCAGAACACTTACTTAGTAGCCCGACTTTCATGAACGACCTACCACAGACATTCATGGAACCACTTTTGTTCACAACTGCTTGCAAACGTGGCACGCGGGCACGAATGGGTATGGAGTATAAAAGCCATGAACAGGATGCCGATGGTGTCACAACTACTTGTTTAGATCGTTTAACAGGAAAAGAAGTGAAAATTCGTTCAAAATACCTGATTGGTGCAGATGGTGGCAACTCGCTAGTAGCGGAGAATGAAAAATTGCCAATTGAAGGTAAAATGGGTGTAGGCGGATCCATGAATATATTATTTCGTGCCGATCTTTCCAAATACGTCGCCCATCGGCCATCAGTATTATATTGGATCATGCAACCTGGTGCAGATGTAGGCGGAATCGGCATGGGGCTAGTGCGTATGATCCGTCCTTGGAACGAATGGTTAATTGTGTGGGGTTATGATGTTACCCAACCGGCTCCTAAAGTCGACGAGGCAATGGCGACAGACGTAGCACGGCAATTAATTGGTGACCCAGAATTAGAAATTGAATTACTGAGTGCTAACACTTGGACTGTAAATGATGCCTATGCCACACAGTTAAGCAAAGGGCGCGTTTTCATCATGGGGGATGCAGCACACCGGCATCCACCGTCTAACGGACTAGGTTCAAATACGTCGATCCAGGATGCTTTTAATCTATGTTGGAAGCTTTCAAGCGTAATCAAAAAACAAGCAGGTGAAACTTTGCTTGAAACCTATAATGTCGAACGCGCACCAATCGCTAAGCAGGTTGTTACTAGAGCTAACCAATCAATTTCAGAATTTGGACCAATTTTTGAAGCTTTAGGTATGACTGGTGGAACTGACTACGAATTAATCAAATCGAATATGGATGCACGTTGTGGTACAGACACCAAGGCAGAGGCGCAGCGCGACGCGTTGAATAAAGCGATTGCGTTTAAGCGTTATGAGTTTGATGCACATGGGATCGAAATGAACCAGCGTTACTCCTCGAATGCAATTATCAGTGACGGCCAATCAGAACCACTCTTTGATAAAGACGCAGTACTGCATTATCAGCCTACAACGTGGCCAGGGGCTCGGCTACCACATGCTTGGGTCTTTGACGCCTCTGGCCGCAAACATTCCACATTAGATCTTGCTGGTGGTGGTGCATTCTCTCTTATCACAGGGCTTGGGGGGGAGCCTTGGGCTGTAGCTGCAGCCGAGGTGGCCAATGAATTGGGAATAGTGATTAAAGTCCATGTAATTGGTCCACGTCAGGAATATGTCGATCATTCTGGTGCGTGGGCAGCGGCGCGTGAAATTAGAGATTCAGGCTGTATACTGATACGTCCCGACCAACACGTGTGTTGGCGCAGCGAAGCCATGGTTGACGAACCTGGAGGTGAAATAAAACGGGTGTTGTCCAAAATTCTAGCAAGATAAAGCTTTCTAGGCAAATTACGTCCTGTAAGAAAACGCCGATCAGCCCTGCCATTGATCCAGTACGTAACGGGCAGCCATTAAATCGAGATGCGCGCCACCACCATTTTTAAAAATGGTAATATCCTGGGGCCCAGCCTGGAAAGATTTCAAGTCATAGAAATCGGCGCGGATATCAGCGCGAGAAATTGCGCCACTCTCTAAGGGAATTTTTAATTCACCTATATGCTCTAAAGTGGTTTCAAAGCTATCTACAAAAACCAATGATTTTTGGAGGGCTAAATCATCTGCCTCCCGCATATCAGGACGATATGCACCAATCATATTTACATGTTGACCTGGCCGCAACCAAGCTCCGCTCAAGATAGGGTCAGTAGTCATTGTACAAGTAAGGATAATGTCAGCTTTGCGTACAGCCATCTCAAGATCAGGCGCCACTGCCGCACCAGTAGCTTCAGCAAATATATTAGCATTGGTCTGGCTACGGTTCCAGATTGTGAAATTTGCTCCTGGAAAACCCACTCCAAATGCCTCGATTAGTGACTTTCCTACCGTGCCAGCCCCTACAATCAAAATCTCCCGTACATTAGCTGGAGCCAAAGCCAAAGCCGCCATCAAACTATCGCCAGCCGTTTTCCATTTAGTGATCAGATGAAAATCAATCACCGCCGCAAGCTGACCATTTTTATCATCAAATAGCATCACACCACCATCAATCATGGGCTGCCCAGATTTAATATTATTTGGAAATACTGTTGCCGTTTTGGTAAGTAGTCCCATACCATCAATCCAGGCAGAACGACTGAGAAGGGTATCAGAATCCCGATATAAGAAAAGATCTTTAATCTCTGCCTTAGCTTGCTCATGCCCCTGCTTTAAATATTCTACCAATACTAACCAATCTAGGCCAACCTCACCCTCAGTAAAAGAGATTAGCGCCGGCGTCACCGAGACTGCTCCACACTAAGGAGATTTGCCTCTACAAGTCGATCCGCCCAACCCTGAGGGCCTTCAAAGAGGTGGGTCTGCCATCCACGGTTTGCCGCCACAGCTATGTTGTCCGCTCTATCATCAGTAAAAAGAAGATTCTCTGGTGCAACGCCACAATCTTGCTCAAGCATTGTATAAATTTTAGGATCAGGCTTAATCACCTGCATCTGGCCAGAAACATAATCTCGATCAAACTCTTCTAAGAAATCATAGTGACTTTGAGCATAGGCGAAGCTTTCTACTCCAAAATTAGTGAGCGAAAAAACTGCCACCCCAGTGGATCTAAGCGCCCTGAGCAGGCGAACTGAATGCGCAATCGGAGGGGTTGCTAACTGGATCCAATTATCGTGCCAATCTCGAATTTCTGTTCGCCATTCTGGATTAGCTTCTGCCTCAGCATAGATTACATCGCGGAAACCTTCCCCTAAATCTATCCGATCATTCATGGCGTGCAAGTCAACGGCAGCAAATAATGCACGTCTTTTGGCTGGACCTATTGTCCGATCAAAATAGCGCTCCGGGTGCCACTCAATCAGCACATTTCCAATATCAAAAACAACAGCTTTTACATTCATATATTGGTCCTCTTGGTGGCACGGCTAACGCGGAGAATTGAGCGGCGCAACCCTTGGGCGAGCATTAACATTCTCCCGCCAAACTATCACTAGCCCAGAGACAACCACCAAGCTCATCCCTATCCATCCAAAAATATCAGGCCATTCTGAAAATATCAAATATCCAAGTATCGCAGCATAAATCAGAGCAGTATATTCAAAAGGTGCCACCAACGCAGCTTCAGCAACACGATAAGCCTGTGCAATGGCAGCACCAGCCAAAGTGATACTAACACCAATAAATACCATTATTCCAAAGTCTGTGCCAGTAGGCCAGTGCCACGCACGGACTAGAAATTCGAGAGATCGGTGCCCACTACCAGAAAAATTACCATGGCCGACAGATAAGCCAATTAAAGTTGAAACAATTAGCATTACGACTGGCGTATAAAACGTTAGAGTAAGTAGGTTTTCATCTGGCCCAAGTTTTCTAGTTAATATATGAAATGCTGCATAACATGCTGCAGCCAAAACTGGCAAAATAGCCGTAATATTAAATTCTTCAGTACCAGGCCGTACAACTAAAAACACACCAATCAAACCAAGAATAATAGCAAACCAGCGCCAGACACCAACAACTTCGTCAAGAAAGATGACAGAGAAAATTGTAATTAAAAAAGGTGCTATGAAGAAGATGGATACAACAGTAGCCAAAGGTAAATCTGCCAACGCTGTAAAAAAAAATAAATTTGCAGCTACAACAAAGAGTGCACGCACCATATGTAACTTCAGCTGTTTAGTGCGGAGCTGTCTAAAGCCTCCAGCTAGTGGTATGACTACGACTAATAATATTAACAGGCAAACTACAGATCGGGTAAATACCACTTGGTGAAGTGCGTAATCATCCGCTAAGAATTTGACCAGCATGTCATTAATAGAAAAGATCAACGCCGCCAGTAAGGCCCAAGCAGGACCAGTTGAAGATTTTGGTTCAGTCATAAAGTAGCCCTAAGCCTACCTATCAATATCTTCTTGTCCGAAAACGACTTGGAGAATAGCGAAATTTCGCTTGGCAAAAACATCATTGATAGAGACATTATTTTTGCAGTAGCCTATCCAAAACACTGAGAAATCTCGAACGGTCAGCTTTAGAAAAGCCCTTACCTCCACCTTGGCGGAAAGGGTCAGCTGCTCTGAGGTCATACATCAAGTCACGAGTGGCAAGAGCATTTCCAATATTTGCTTGCGTCAATGATTCACCATTAGGTTTTAGGACACTGGCCCCAGCTTCAATAACCTTGGCAGCAAGTGGGATGTCGGTAGTAATCACAACATCTCCTGACGTCGCCCTATCAGCTATCCACATATCAGCCAAATCAGGCCCTGCATCAACTACAACAAGTTCAATCAGTGGGTTAGCAGACGGTCGAATGCCACCATTACAGACCATTTTCACAGATACTTTCAAACGCGTTGCAACCTGTTCTATCTCAGCCTTAACCGGGCATGCATCTGCATCAACATAAATCATCGCTTCAATGTTTCACAGTTATAAGCTCATCTGGATCAGGCATTCGGTTGAATGCATCCAGCCCTGCAATTTTATAAGCCTCTGCCAAAGTAGGGTAATTGAACGTATTTTGGACAAAGTAATCCACCGTACCCTTTAGATTCAATACAGCTTGGGCAATATGGATTAATTCTGTTGCGCCTTCTCCTACTATTTGGACACCAAGCACCCGGCGTGTTTTGAGGGAAAATAACATTTTCAGCATGCCGTGCTCCAAGCCCATGATGTTGCCTCGCGATGTCTCACGGAAGCGCGCTACGCCCACTTCATAAGGGATGGCACGCTTCTGAATTTCTTCTTCACTCATTCCACAAGTCGAGATTTCAGGAACTGAATAAATGCCATAGGGAAACCAGGGACTTTCAGGCAAACTGGGTGTATTCAGTGCATGGCAAGCAGCGACTCGCCCTTGTTGCAGTCCAGTAGAGGCGAGCGATGGGAAGCCAATTACGTCACCAGCTGCGTATATGTGATTTACTGAAGTTTGGTAGGTTTTGCGATCTACATTTAACCGACCTCTGTGGTCTGTAACCAAACCAGCCATCTCTAGCCCTAGTTTTTCAGTAGCACCCAATCGACCTGCGGCAAATAAGAGCATTTCAGCGCGCACCTGACGACCATTTTCAAGGGATACTTCAACACAATCATTTCCATCTTTTATAGTAACAACTGGGGATCCAAGCCTCAGGTCAACTCCGTTTTCACGGATTTCATGCGTGAATTCTTGGATGAGCGTACTATCAATAAAATCCAAAAAAGTATCACGTGGTTCGATCAACGTCACGCGCACATCTAGCGCTGAAAACATCGTTGCATACTCCACACCAATTACACCTGCCCCCACCACAATCAATGATCGAGGGATCTGCTTCATCTCCAAAAACTCATCACTATCTATTATCGTTGAACTATTAAACGGAACGTTATCTGGTCGATAGGTACGAGTACCCGTTGCAATTAAAAACTTGTCGCCAGTTACTAAAACGACCTCACCCGCGTCAGTGGAAACCTCCATTTCAGTCGGACTTACAAATCGCGCACAACCATGAAGAATATCGACATGGTTGCGATTAAACTGGTGTTCCAGCACGTCGACTTCGTAGTCGAGGGTCTTGTGCAGCCGCACTTTTAAATCTGCCGCACCTATTTCTTCTTTGACACGATAAGAACGGCCATAAAAACTGCGCTCACGCCAGCCCGACAAATTTAAAACTGTTTCCCGCAAAGTTTTGGATGGAATAGTGCCTGTGTGGACGGATACACCGCCTACCCGTGCATTTGAGTCAATCACCAATACCCGTCGTTTCAATTTTCCCGCCTGCATCGCAGCCGACTTACCTGCTGGACCCGAACCTATAATGACCAAATCATACTGCGCCATCGACTACTCCGCGTGCAATGCTTCTGCGTGGAAATTAATGTGGTCTTCAATAAAGGTCGAAACAAAAAAGTAAGAGTGATCATAATTAGGTTGAAAACGTATGTGCCCCTGCTGACGACGTTTGGCCATCGAGAAGGCCAAAGTTTCTGGCTTAAGCAATTCCAAAAACTGATCACTGGTACCAGTATCCACCAAAACCGGACCATCAAAGCCTTTTTCTAGCATTTGCAGACTCGCATCATGAGCTTCCCAAGTGCTACTTTCTGTTCCCATATAAGCTGTCAATTGCTTGCGCCCCCACTCAGAGCCTATTGGATTGCAAATAGGCGAAAACGCAGAAACGCTTCGATATTGCTGTGGCCGTGCCATTGCAATAGTTAATGCGCCGTGCCCACCCATGGAATGGCCTGTGATAGCCTGACGCTCCAAGTCAACTGAAAATTCATCACCCAACAGCTTGGGGAGTTCTTCCACAATATAATCCCACATTTGAAAATGTGCGGCCCAAGGTTTCTGGGTAGCGTTCACGTAAAATCCAGCACCTTGGCCCAAATCAAAGGCGTCATCATCAGCGACTTGTTCACCACGTGGGGAGGTGTCTGGAAAAACTAAAGCAATTCCTTGCTCCGCAGCCCAAGCCTGCGCACCCGCTTTAGTCATCGCATTTTCGTGATTACAAGTTAGACCAGACAGGTACCAAAGTATGGGTACACGGCTAAATTTTGCTTCCTCTGGTAGGTAAAGTCCAAAAGTCATCTCAACCCCACAGCTTTTTGACAAATGAGAGTAGACCCCCTGTACACCACCAAAACATGCATTTTCTGATTTTATATCCATAGTAAAATATCCTTAACATATTTTAATGAGTGCAAAGCTGATATCTTAAGAATATGCAAGAGCCCAGAAAAAGCTACTTAAAAGCATAAACAAAGTGTTGACCAAAATGACGCTTATAATGACTTTAGCAAACTTTTAAGCGTACAATTTGCCTACCCACGCAATCACAATTGAAACAGTAAATACAGACGCAACAGTTGAAATAAAGATCGAGGCAGACACACGCATTGGGGCGACATTATAATGGGTGGCAACAATAAATATATTACCAGCCACAGGAAGAGCTGCCGCTGCGATCATTACTGCTGCAGGATACGGCGCCACTGGAAATACTAATAGTGCAGCAATAGCAACTGCAATTGGGTGCAAAAATAACTTACAAAATGCAAGCCAACCAGCAGTTGTTAGCCGCTCAGCAGATTTGCTAGCTAATGAAGCGCCAATCGCAAACAATGCCCCAGGAGTTGCTGCAGCTCCCAGAATATCAAAAAACTCTGCTGCTGGCACTGGCATTGGCTTACCAGAGCTAGACCAAAGCAACCCAGCAACCATTGCCATAAGCATCGGATTTTTAATTAGACCTAAACCAACAGATTTCAATACATCTAACGTCATACGCCCATCACGTGATCCTACGATTAAAATCACAAGTAAGCTTCCAAACACGAGCAGATCCATGGAAAGTACAAGCATCACCCAAACAACTGCAGCGTCACCCATCAGCATTGCCAGCATAGGAATTCCAAGAAAACCGACATTTCCAATACACGCGCATTGTGCCTCAACGGCCGCCTCAGCCATATCTAATGAGCGAAGCATCGAGATACCTGTGACCAAGAAATAAACTAAAAATGAAGCACATAGGTAGGATGCAATAAAAGGTACGTTCACAAGCTCATAAAAAGAAAGATTAGCTGAAAACCTGATTATCATTGCGGGTAGCGCAAAATAAAAAACAAATTTAGTCAGATATGAGGTTGCTATTTCAGTAAAAAATTGGGCACGTGCAGCCCAGTAACCAAGTCCCACAATTGCAAAAAAAGGGAGTGTCTTGAGAAAAACTTCAACCATTTTTTACAAAACTTCCAAAAAGATCACCAACACCATACTTTAACCATGGTTAGCAGATCCCAGAATGAAATTGCTTATTTTAAAATACTAGGTCAACCTGGGTCCCGTTTACAACTCTTTTTCACGAGTGAAATATTTTGATCGTGAAACCTAAATTCGATGATAAGGCCCACCAGCCAATATCGACGCAGCACGATAGAGCTGCTCTGCCAGCATAACCCGAACTAACATATGTGCCCATACCATTCGCCCAAAGCTCAGCTTCTCGTCAGCCCGTTCCAAAACGTCTTCAGATAAGCCATCTGCTCCACCAATCACAAAGATGAGTTCCCGAGGAGCCATATCTCTGAAATAGGCCAAACGTTCAGAAAATTGGGGTGATGTTTGAAGTTGACCCCGTTCATCTAACACAACTACTTTAGCGTTAGCAGGCAATGCCTTGAGCAAGAGTGCACCTTCAGCAGTTTTGCCACCGCCTTTTTTATCTTCCAGTTCCAAAACCTCAATTGGTCCCAGACCGAGTGGCTGACCAGTTCGATTGAACCGGCTCAGATAATCTTTAATTAAATCTTTTTCCGGGCCCTGCCTGAGGCGCCCAATGGCCATTATTCGAAGCCGCATTATACCTTAGACTGTGTCGGAACTGCTGGCTCCAACCACATTTGATCAAGCTGGTAAAATTCGCGAACTTCAGGACGAAAAATATGAACAATTACGTCACCAGTGTCTACAAGAACCCAATCACCAGTCCCCTTCCCCTCCAACTTCGATAGAATCCCCAAATCGTCCTTTAACCGATCTTTAAGCTTTTCAGAGATAGCAGAGACCTGCCGCGTTGAACGTCCCGAGCAGATCACCATATGATCACCAATCTGCGATTTTCCACGCAAATCAATCTGCACCACGTCTTCGGCTTTATCGTCTTCTAAGGATTTCAAAACAGCCGCCAAAATTGCGTCACTAGTTGCACTCGATTGACCCCTAGCCAATTTGCGCACGGATGTTATCGCGTCAGACTTCAAAGACAGGGCTATGTCCTCCAAATAATACGCCGTAACTTCCCGACGCTGGATTTCTTTCTTTTAGCATCCTAAAACAGATACCTCAATCGTTGCTATTGTTTGTTTCAAAAAATAAAAACTAGTGACCAATGTGGCGCTATTATATTCAGAAATGAGTATATCGACGTCCACACTTGTATCAAGGGGGACTGCAGGGTAATTAAATTTCATGCAAATAAAATTTAATGTCTCTGATCTCACTCAATTACTTTTACAGTTATTTACCAATTTTAAGCAAAACGAACTTTGAGGCTTTTCATAATTAAAGCCAGATAGTGAACGATGAACTTATTACAACATATAAGGATCGCCGGATATGGCCCCTAAGACACTTTATGACAAAATCTGGGACGCACACGTGGCTCACCAAGGTGAAGATGGTACCTGCCTTCTTTATATTGATAGACACTTAGTACACGAAGTTACTAGCCCTCAGGCTTTTGAGGGTCTTCGCATGTCTGGACGAAAAGTTCGAGCACCAGAAAAAACTATTGCGGTACCGGACCATAACGTTCCAACAACTTTGGATCGCTTAAAGCGAATCGATAACGAAGAAAGCCGTATTCAAGTGGAGGCATTAGATAAAAATGCCCGTGAATTTGGTGTGGTCTACTATCCCGTGGATGATATCCGCCAAGGGATTGTTCACATCATAGGCCCTGAACAAGGTTGGACACTTCCTGGTATGACAATTGTATGTGGTGATAGCCACACCGCCACCCACGGAGCTTTTGGTTCACTAGCACATGGGATTGGCACTTCTGAAGTTGAGCATGTTTTAGCAACACAAACACTAATTCAAAAAAAATCTCAAAACATGCGAGTAGAAATCACAGGCAAGCTAAGCCAAGGAGTAACTGCAAAGGACATCACTCTGGCAGTTATCGGAGAGACTGGTACGGCTGGCGGCACCGGCTATGTGATTGAATACTGTGGTGAAGCAATCCAAAGCCTCTCGATGGAGGGAAGGATGACTGTATGTAATATGGCGATTGAGGGTGGGGCGCGCGCCGGTCTCATTGCACCTGATGAAACTACATTCAACTATTGCAACGGACGGCCCAACGCTCCAACTGGAAAGTTATGGGGTGCAGCAGTGGATTACTGGCGCACATTATTTTCTGATGACACTGCACATTTTGATAAGACTATAACTCTTAGGGGTGAAGACATAGCACCCGTTGTTACCTGGGGCACCAGCCCCGAAGATGTTTTACCAATTACAGCAATTGTGCCAGCTGCTAATGATTTTAACGGCGGAAAAGTGGACGCCGCTCAACGCAGCCTTGACTATATGGGACTTACGCCTGGCACGCGACTTCAAGACGTTGAGATTGATGCAGTATTTATAGGATCCTGTACGAACGGTCGGATTGAGGACTTACGAGCCGCAGCTGAAATTGTGCAAGGTAGAAAAGTACAAGATGGTTTGATTGCAATGGTAGTGCCAGGCTCAGGACTGGTGCGCTTACAAGCTGAAGAAGAGGGACTTGCAGAAATTTTCAAACAAGCTGGATTTGAGTGGCGGTTAGCAGGATGTTCGATGTGTCTTGGAATGAACCCTGATCAACTGGGTCCGCAAGTGCGATGCGCCTCAACCAGCAATCGCAATTTTGAAGGCCGCCAAGGGCGCGGATCAAGAACTCACTTAATGAGTCCAGCAATGGCTGCTGCAGCCGCTGTAACTGGGAAATTAACAGATGTCCGAGAATTAATGTAATGGAGAAGTTCGAAAAAATGACTGCTATTGCAGCGCCGATGCCTTTGATCAACATTGACACAGATATGATTATCCCAAAACAATTTCTTAAAACTATTAAGCGTTCTGGATTAGGGGTTAGTGCTTTTCATGAAATGCGATATCAAATGGACGGCACAGAAAACCCAGATTTTATCTTAAACCAAGGCGCCTACAGAAATGCAAATATTATAGTGGCAGGCGACAATTTTGGGTGTGGATCCTCGCGCGAGCACGCACCGTGGGCTTTGTTAGACTTTGGTGTCCGTTGCGTAATATCAACGAGTTTTGCTGACATTTTTTATAATAATTGCTTCAAAAACGGCATCCTGCCAGTAATTGTCACAGACGAAGAACTTAACCTTCTCATGAATGATGCCGAAAAAGGTAGTAACGCCCGCATGGTAATTGATTTAGAAAGCCAGCGAATTGAGACATCTGATGGTGAGGTAATTAAGTTTGATGTAGATCAACATCGCAAGCACTGCCTTATAAATGGGCTGGATGATATTGGCCTGACAATGGAAAAAATGGAGTCAATCGACTCATTTGAGAAAAAAATGGCAAAAAATACTCCTTGGATTTGACGGTAAAAAATAAGGAATATATCAGTATAAATCGAATTTATAACTAAACCTGCGTATTCAAAACCGACTAACTACGATTAGTTGTTCCCAAACTAAATTTGATTTTCTTGACCCAAAAAGTACTGGCAGTTAGGCAGTGTTTAAAAATACGAAAGGACTTTCTATGAGTATCCCGTCATTACTTATCTTACCTGGCGACGGCATTGGACCTGAAGTTATGGCCGAAGTCCGTAAGGTAATTAGTTGGCTTGGAGCCAATCGTAGTATCTCATTTGAGGTGTCTGAGGATTTAGTGGGGGGTATTGCCTACGATACGCATGGCGTTCCATTGCACGATAATACAATGGCAAAGGCGCAAGTAGTGGACGCAGTATTACTTGGGGCAGTGGGTGGTCCAAAATATGATAACCTTGATTTTAATATCAAACCTGAGCGTGGTTTGCTGCGATTGCGTAAAGAAATGGATTTATTTGCAAATTTGCGCCCCGCACAGTGTTTTGACGCACTCGCTAATTTCTCCTCACTAAAGCGCGATATAGTCTCAGGTTTAGATATCATGATTGTACGAGAGTTGACTTCAGGAAGCTACTTTGGCGAACCTCGCGGTATATTCAAAGAGAATAATGAACGTGTGGGAATAAATACACATCGCTACACTGAGTCTGAAATTGCGCGTGTTGCTCGCTCTGGATTTGAACTGGCACGACAGCGTGATAATCGGCTGTGTTCTATGGAAAAAGCCAACGTCATGGAAGCTGGTGGCCTATGGCGTGAAGTGGTGACTGAAGTTCATAAGGCCGACTACGACGACGTCAAATTATCTCATATGTATGCAGATAATGGTGCGATGCAACTGGTGCGGGCGCCCAAACAATTTGATGTTATTTTAACCGACAACCTCTTTGGGGATATTCTCTCCGACTGCGCAGCCATGCTGACTGGTTCCCTCGGTATGCTACCTTCAGCAAGCCTTGGCTCACCCATGGAGAATGGACGTCCTAAGGCCCTTTATGAACCAGTACACGGATCAGCACCCGATATTGCCGGTCAGGGGAAAGCTAATCCCTGCGCCAGCATACTATCATTTGCAATGGCCCTACGGTACTCGTTTAATTTGGGTGATGAAGCGCATAGGATAGAGGTTGCAGTTGAGTCTGTACTGGCTGAGGGCATTCGGACACCCGATCTTCTACAAGCTGAGGGCGAAAAGCCAGTCACAACCTCACAGATGGGTGACGCAATACTTGGAGCTTTAGACCAAAGCTTGTAAAGGTTTAAATTTTTTAAACTGAGGCTGCTTTGTAGGAATGCAAGAGCCTAAATCATTTCAATTCAACGGGCTACCAAGCCCACCGCTGCGCGCGATTCAGGCAATTTAAGTTGAAAGTCTTCTCCAGCATAATTTTCTCCAGCTGCACCACAAAGATAAGAAATGGCCTGCGCAACGTCTGAAGCAGGAATATGGTCGCTAATTTCCAGTTTACTTACTGGGTTTATACCAGACGCTTTGATTGCGACTTGCATTTCCGTTGCAACCGTACCGGGGCTAAGGCCCAGGCAAGTGATACCATCATCCCCATATTCCTCATGGCCAGAGCGTGTAAGTTGTAAAACAGCTGCTTTAGACGCACAATAATGGCTCCATCCCTCTAACACTCCATAGGCTGCGCCAGACGAAACATTAATAATCACGCCCTTCTTCTGGGCCACCATAATTGGGATAGTGGCATGCATCATATTAAATACACCTTTGACATTGGTATCTATCACTTCACCCCAATCACTTGGGGAGATATTAGAAAGCTTATCAACAGGGCCAAGTATTCCGGCATTATTAATCAAAATATCAAGTGAGCCAAAAGTTTCTAATGAAGCATTTACCGCTTCATTTACTTGGTTTGAGTCTGAAACGTCGCAGGCCAAAGCCTTTGCCTTTGACCCGATTTTATCAGCAATTTTTTGCAAGACTTTGGCACTACGGGCGACCAAAACTACGTTCGCATCGAGCGCCGCTAAATGTTGGGCTGTTGCCGCGCCAATTCCACGACTTGCTCCGGTTATTAAAACTGTTTTACCCGTTAATGTCATTTCTTTTTCATTCCCCACCACAATAATCGTAGGATTAGCGCTGCTAATACCGTCGCACAAGATATTAATTCTGCCTTTACCACGAACCAAAGTCATGTAACGACAACGCTACAATGGAAAAAAAATGCGCAACACTCTAATAATTTTGACCTTGGCATACGTCTTGTCACAATTTTACCGTGCGTTTCTAGCAGTACTTGCAGCACCCCTACAAACTGAAATTGGTGCTACTGCTGCCCAGTTATCATCAGCATCTGGATATTGGTTTTTAGCATTTGCTATGATGCAAATTCCAATAGGTTGGGCACTAGACACCTTGGGGCCAAAGCGTACAACTGCAGCTTTATTAGCAATTGGTGCCGGCGGCGGTGCAATGGTTTTTTCTATGGCGACCGAACCCTGGCAAATTGGACTTGCCATGGCGATGATAGGAATCGGGTGTTCCCCTGTACTCATGGCCTCATATTACATCATCGCTAGAAGCTTTCCCGCATCCGCTTTTGCCACCATGGCAGCATTTATGCTGGGCATAGGCTCCCTGGGGAATGTTGGAGCGGCCTACCCAATGACCTTGCTCGTTGAGACACTTGGTTGGCGACAATCCATTTTCATGATTGGCTGCACTACTGTCGCCGTCGCAATACTTTGCTATGTGATAGTACGGGATCCACCAAAAATAATAACTGCCGAGAAGGGTAGTGTTTTAGATTTGTTACGCATGCGGGCTATGTGGTTTATTCTACCGCTGGTTTTAGTTAATTACGCACCAGCAGGGGGACTGCGTGGCCTTTGGATTGGCCCTTACTTTACAGATATTTTTGATGCAACTGTAGTTCAGGTAGGCACCGTTACTAGCATAATGGCGATAGCGATGATTGCTGGTAACTTCTTTTATGGGCCACTTGACCGTATATTTGGTACCCGAAAGTGGGTAATATTTTTTGGTAACCTCAGTGGCGCCTCACTGTGTCTCTTACTCTATTTATTTGGCGGTAGTGGATTTTGGACTACAATAGGTATCATGGCTGGTATTGGTTTTTTTGGCGCTTCATTTCCAATATTAGTAGCACATGGGCGCAGTTTTTTTCCAGACCATTTAATGGGCCGAGGTGTGACCTTAATTAACCTTTTTGGTATAGGCGGAGTAGGATTAATGCAAAACCTTTCCGCCAAAGTTTATGACTGGCGGATAATGAAGGCCACAACACCGATTGATCCCTATAACTCTGTCATTTTGTTATTTTGTGGAATAATGGTGATTGGATTGACTATCTA
>TARA_B110000093_G_scaffold103128_1_pt1 | contig 20210 bp, 16 predicted proteins | sample TARA_B110000093 | Tara Oceans TARA_B110000093 (sample SAMEA4397390) | marine metagenome | biome: Polar Biome; feature: [MIX] marine epipelagic wind mixed layer (ENVO:01000061); material: water (ENVO:00002006), including particulate matter (ENVO:01000060) such as... | depth 10-100 m | reverse complement strand
ATAAGTATAGAATAGTGGAAGGTTAATACTAAAGCGAGTTAAGTGGTGTTCTATTTCTTACTATAACAAGGCCCTCTAAAATAAGAGACTTTATTGGTCTTTTATCTTTACATTTTGAATATTTTTATAGAGCTATGTCCGCTGTGTTTTAAATCACACGAATTTCGTATTTAGATCCTTTTATAGAGAATACTTCGCTAGATTTCATCTAACTTTTGCTACGCATAACTTAATAGAATTATGAGCTTAGATTTTAATGATATACAGAAGAGGAAGCCTATTTATAAAATAAAGGCCCCACTCAAGGAGCATTTAAAACAATACTCTAGATACGCTGAGCTTCCTGTTTCGTATGATGACTTATGTCAGTATACCGATTTAGTTTCTATTACCGATGATTCAGGTGTTCCCACACTCTGGTATGCAGTGCTATACGAAAGAGATTTACTAGAGGAACTCCAGGAGAAATTAACCACGGTTTATGAAATATTAGTGGCGGATGGTGATGATATTCCATACCTGTCTATTAGCAGTATAGAGTTCTGTTCATTCGGGAATAGTAAACCATTCCGAATTAAAGTAAAAAATGAGATAAATGATAATCATGATTACTTCTATATTAAGAAAGCAGACGCCTCTCGGGTATATGGGTTAGAGCTGGAGGAGATTTTCTCTCCAGATAAAGTGTCTTTTGTGGTGAGTGGAAATACTATGGTAGTAGAGCACATAGTAGGAATACCATGTGATGAGTTTGTTCTAAAAAACGAAAACGTTAAGATAGAAAACAGGCTGAGATTTGCCAAAGAGTTCGTGAAATTTAACGAGCGCTGCTTTAGCCGTCTTCTAGGAGATATGAGGGCATATAACTTTATCATAGAGATTACTCAAGATTTCGATAATGTGCAGTACAGACTTCGGCCTATAGATTTTGACCAACAAAATTATGAAGGAAGAAAAAGTATTTATCTGCCTCAGTATTATAAAGACAATATAGCTTTGGTAGAACTGGCTCAGGAGTTATGTAACAAGGAAACCGCTGCGCAGTATAAAAGAGAAGAGCACGTAGCTATGAGAAAACGTTTTCTAGCAGCCAAGCAGAGAACAAGAAGTCTAATACGAAAAATGAAGAAAGATATCGTTTCGTCTCAAGCTCATATAGAAGTGCTCAGATCCGACCTCCATTTACATCATAATGAGCCTAAATTTCTGGAGGTAACGACTATGGCAGAAATCCTCACGCTTCATCTAGAAGCCCAACTCGGGATTAAAATATTTAATTAGAAAGTTTTAAGTGAAAAACTGAATTATTTAGTGGCTCTGTCTATGTCTCTTTTCACGTCTTTCTTCTTTAGATCCTGCCTTTTATCATATAGCTTCTTTCCTTTAGCCAGAGCGATATTTATTTTGGCATATCCTTTCTCAGAGATAAAAAGCTTAGTAGGAATAATAGTTAATCCCACATCTTTAGTTTTCTTAACTAGCTTAGTGAGCTCTGTTCTTTTTAGTAATAATTTCCGTACCCTTCTAAGCTCATGATTGTTATAACTGCCTGCGCTATAAATCTCTATGTGCATGTTGAGGATAAATAATTCATTGTTGATTATTTTGCAATAAGCTTCAGCTATACTCGCCTGAGAATTTCTTATAGACTTTATCTCTGTACCTGTCAGTACTATTCCAGCTGAAAATTCTTCTAAAAATTCATATTGAAAACTAGCCTTTCTATTTTTTATTACTACACTCATAATTGCGTAGCAAAGTTACTACAAACAGCCTATCCTCAGTTTTTACATGAGAAAAGTTCTGAAATAGAGAGTAAGTTAGGCGTGAACACTGTTTTGATTTAGGGCACCACTAAAATCCTAGGAGTGCTTAGATAAAATATATTTGTTGTCTATCAATAAAAGTAAAAGTAAATGAGGTCAATCTTATTCTGGTTTTTGTTTCTGGCTAATGCCTTGAGCTTAATTTCACAAGAAACATTTCCTTTAAACGGAGCTGAGAATAGTGTGTCACCCACGTACACATTTATCAATGCTACTCTTCATACAGATGCTAGTAATGTTATAGAGAACGCTACATTTAGTATTTATAAAGACAGAATCCAGAATCTAGAATCAGCTATAAATCCAGGAAGTGTTGTCATAGACTTGAAAGGGAAGCATGTATACCCTTCATTTATAGACTTATATTCTGCTTATGGAATGCCTACAGCGCAATCTAAGGAAAGGTCTAATCGACCTCAGTATGAGTCCTCAAAACATGGTGCTTTCGGGTGGAATGAAGCGCTAAATCCCGAAAGAAATGCAGGTATGCTATTCAAGCATGATGCTAAGAAAGCAAAAGTCTACAGAGCACAGGGTTTTGGAGCTGTCTTAACTCATTATAGTGATGGTATTCATAGAGGGTTAGGAGCGCTGGTTGCTTTAGGTACTAATGAGAATAGAAATTTATTGAGTAAAGAGGCGTCAGCTCATCTATCATTCAGAAAAGGGAAGTCTAGCCAATCGTATCCTAATTCTCTGATGGGAGTTACGGCATTAATTAGACAAAGCTATTTAGATGCTCAGTGGTATGGCGGTAGAAAGGGACTAGAGCCTACAGATTTAACATTAGAGGCTTGGTTGGCCTCTCAGTCATTGCCGCAAATATTTGAAACTACGGAGATGTTAGACATCTTAAGAGCAGATAGAATTGGGGATGAGTTCCATGTTCAATATATTATGAAGGGAAATGGAGATGAGTACCAGAGGCTTGATGATATTAAAGCTACTGGATGTTCATTAATTATTCCAGTAAATTATCCTAAGCCGTTCGATGTGTCAGATCCTTTTTTAACAAATACAATAGAGATAGACGAGTTGAAGCATTGGGAGTTGGCACCATACAACCCTTACTTTTTAGCTGATAAGGAAATTAGTTTTAGCTTCACTTCTCACGGATTAAAAGACCAATCAGACTTCCTTAAAAACGTAAGAAGAGCAGTCAGATATGGTTTGTCAGAAGAAAAAGCACTAGAGGCATTGACAGTCATACCAGCGATGCAATTAGAGATGTCTGATGAGTTGGGAGTTATAGCTCCTGGATTTAGGGCGAATTTTATTATTACTGATAAGAATATTTTTCATGAGAAGTCTGTTGTCCTTGAGAATTGGGTTCAAGGAGAGAAGTTTAATGTAAATAACTCACCTGAGTTAGCCTTAGAAGGTGATTACAATTTGAGCTATGATAACAAGCTTTATAGAGTAAGGCTTAAGAAAGAGGGTAAAGCTGTTATTCTGAAAGAGGCGGAAATTGATGCACACGATTCGCTAGGAGTGAAGTTGACTTTTAAACAAACCAAACCATTTGTGAATTTCAACTACTCTTTTAAAAGTGAAGAAGGGATTTATAGATTATCAGGTTCAGATATTAAAAACGGAAAAATATTAGAGGGAAGAGGGAATTATCCAGATGGAAAGGAATTTGAATGGATAGCTGTAAAACAAATAGCTACTGCAAGTATTCCGAAGAAAATTGAGTTGCCTCAAGATTCGTCTGAATTAGCCTCTCCATACGAACTCCTTATATATCCTTTTAAGGCTTATGGAAGAGCCGATACACTACAAGCAGAGACAATTCTAATCAAAGATGCTACCATCTGGACCTGTGATTCAATCGGTAAATTAGATAGAGGTCAGATTCTTTTTACAGATGGAAAAATAGCCGCCGTAGGTAAAGAAATAAAACTGGAAGAAATATTCGGTAAAAAATGGAAAGAGGAACCAATCAAGATATTAGATGGATTCGGTATGCATGTTACGCCTGGAATTATAGATGAGCACTCTCATATAGCTATTTCTAGGGGGGTAAATGAAGGTTCTCAGGCAAGTACCGCAGAAGTTAGAATAGGTGATTCGGTCAACTCCGAAGATGTAAATATTTACAGACAACTTGCAGGAGGAGTTACTACGAGTCAATTACTACATGGTTCAGCCAACCCTATAGGAGGACAAAGTGCACTAATAAAACTAAGATGGGGAGAAAACCCGGAAAACCTGAAGTTTAAGGATGCTCCAGGATTTATAAAATTTGCTCTTGGAGAGAATGTAAAGCAATCTAACTGGGGAGATAATTATAACGTAAGATTTCCACAATCAAGAATGGGGGTAGAGCAGGTTTATTATGACCATTTTCATAGAGCAATAGAATATAAAAATGAATGGATAGCTTATGAGTTAGAGTGCTCACTTTTGACTAAAAAACAATTAAAAAGAGGTGAGGTTATCGATTCTCCTAGAATAGATTTAGAGTTAGAGGCGTTGGCCGAAATATTAGAGAGCGAAAGATTCGTAACCTGTCATTCATACATGCAGCATGAAATAAATATGTTGATGCACGTGGCAGATTCTATGGGCTTTACTTTAAATACGTTTACACACATTTTAGAAGGATATAAGCTAGCTGATAAAATGAAAGCTCACGGAGCTGGAGCTAGCAGCTTCTCGGATTGGTGGGCATACAAATACGAAGTTAAAGACGCTATTCCGTTTAATGGAGCATTACTCTGGGAGCAAGGTATAACAGTGGCCTATAATAGTGATGATGCTGAGATGGCAAGAAGACTTAATCATGAGGCAGCTAAAGCGGTTAAGTATGGAGGAGTTCCTGAGGAAGAGGCATTGAAATTCGTGACTTTAAATCCAGCCAAACTATTACACATAGACGATAAAGTAGGATCTCTGGCATTCGGAAAAGATGCAGACTTTGTTATTTGGAATAACCACCCCTTGAGTGTGTATGCTAAACCGCTATCCACTTATATAGATGGTAAGTGTTATTTCAGTTTAGAGAAAGACATAGAAAGAAGATCGTATATAGCTGAGGAGAGAAATAGAATTATTCAACTAATGGCTACAGAAGGAGTAACCGAAGGAAGCCAAATGCCTGGAAAGAAGAGAAGCCAGCATTATCATTGTAACACTATAACTAATGAATTACACTAAGAACATGAGAGGATTCATTTTGCTACTAGTAATTATCGTTTCTGCAGCAAGCAGTTATGGCCAAACTCCTACTCCAGGTAAAAAACAAGAAAAGTCTATTATATACATTAACGCCACCGTTCACATTGGTGATGGAACTAAGGTTCTAAAAGGAGCCGTTGGGTTTGATAATGGATTGATCTCTTATGTAGGAGCTACACCTGAAGTCAGGAAAAATCTATTCGAAGAAGTAATAGATGTTGAAGGAATGCATATATATCCGGGGTTTATAGCTCCAAACTCAACACTAGGTCTTCAGGAAATAGGTTCTGTAAGAGCTACGAGAGATCAGCGAGAAGTAGGGGATATTAACCCTCATATACGATCTCTCATAGCTTTCCAGACAGAGAGTGACATAACCACTACAGTCAGAACAAATGGAATCCTGCTAGGTCAGATTACGCCCAGAGGTTCATTTGTTGGTGGGCAGTCTTCAGTTGTTCATTTTGATGGATGGAATTGGGAAGATGCTTTAATCCGTGAGTCAGATGGAATCCATGTTTATTGGCCTAGAATGTATGAAAGAGACCATACCGGTAAATTACTAAGCTTGAAAGAAAGAGGTTTATATCAGAAAAGAGTAGAGGCTTTAGAGGAATATCTGGATCAGGCTAAGGCTTATCAGAATAGAGCGAATGAAGAAAATATCGATTTAAGATTACAAGCGTTTTCAAAATTGTTTAAAAACAAGATGAATCTTTATGTACATGCTCAGACTGCTAAGCAGATGACAGCGGCTATTTCATTAAAGAGAAAATATAACATCGAAAAAATGTTGATAGTAGGCGGAAGAGAATCCCATTTAATAACGAATTTGCTTAAGGAGAATAACGTGGGAGTGATGGTAGGAAGGTTACATGATTTGCCGTGGAACGACTATGATGATTTAGACTTACCCTATAAACTCCCTAAAATTCTTCAGGATGCTGGAGTAAAGTGGTGTTTCGAAAATGCTGGTGATATGGAACAGATGAACTCTAGAAACCTTCCGTTTTATGCAGGAACTGCCATAGCCTATGGCTTGGAGTATGAGCAAGCGGTGGCAGGATTAACATTGAACACAGCAGAAATGATTGGAGTAAGCACAAAATACGGTAGTTTACAGGTTGGGAAAAGTGCTACCCTTATTGTTTCCAAAGGAGATGCTTTAGACATGATGACGAATAATATAATTTTTGCTTATATAGATGGCAGGAGTTTAGAGCTGACTAATAGACAAATAGGACTATACAAAAAATATAAAATGAAATACTCAAACTAACGATACAAAACCATGAAATCATATTTACTTTTTTTAAGTGCGCTCTGCCTTGTGTCAGCGCTATCGGCACAGATTACCACTTCAGTAAACTCTCTTCCAGATGCTGGAGATAACCTTACTTATAAAGCCTTAGATGTCATAACAGAGCAGTATGAGTCCATGGGGGAAGGAGTTACTTGGGATTTCACGGAAATGCTTGGAGAAACCCCATCTCTAGAAGTTTATTTGGAGGCATCATCTGGAGTAAATTTTAGTCAATTCTCAGAAACAGATTTACTTATAAATTATGGTGGAGCTGAAGGCTATGCCAATAGAAATACCACGAATATAGAGTTGGTAGGAATTACTGGAGGTCAGCTATTAGAAGGAGTAGACCTGCCTACTGCACAGACGCTATCTGAACCTTATGTAATAAGAAGAGCACCTATGGGATATGGAGATTCTTTTACTGGATCCACTTCATTTGGTTATTCATTATCCACAGCAGATTTTGGACCGTTGGCAGATATATTTACAGAACTAAATCCTGTGGAGGGAGCTACTGTAGATTCTATTAGAATAACGTTTACTTTATCTAGATCAGAAACGGTAGATTCATTTGGAGAGGTGCTGTTAGGCAATGAAATTATTCCCGCGCTGAGGTTAGTTCAGAATGATGAAACAGAAGTAGGAGTGGATATATACGCGAATGTTGGATTCATAGGAACATGGATAAGCATTTCTCAGTTTATAGATGCAGATATGTTAGGCTTAGAAAATTTGGCAGTGACTAATTACATCTTTTTGGATGAAAACTCTAAAGAGCATTTATTAGAAGTAAATGTGGATGGCCTTACACAAATCGCTTCAGGAAAATACAATGCCAATTTCACCAACTCTATCAGCGAAGAGAATTCCTCTAAACTAGCCTTCTACCCGAACCCAGTTCAGAGCGAGCTGTTTCTAAGCGGAGCCTCTAAGCGTTCTGTAAGTATAATGAATCAGCTAGGACAGGAAGTAAAAGCGTGGCCATTAGCCAAGGACAAGTCTCACACATTATCTCTAGAAGATTTATCTCCAGGGATTTACATAGTAAATGTAACCCTGACTTCAGGAGAAGTTGTTTCTGAGAAGATTGTGAAGGATTAGCGTGCATAGTATTTGCGAAAAAAAAGCTTAGAGTTAAGAGTTTGCGATAAAGAACTAGATTCTTAAGGAATGTTTTGATGGTCGAGATAAGATAGGTTTGAAGCTTGCTTCAGATCGCTAGAACTTATCTGGGTAGAATTTAGAGGGTTTTAATAGAGAAGAGAAATAAACACGACTGGAGCTTCATAGACATATTATAAAGTCAGATCAGTAAAAAACTTTTGGTTCTGTCTATCTAAGATAAAAGGGTATATAAATAATCCGAAGAGGCTTTACTCATTAAGTTTTTTTTTCAAAGGAATTCGTGAGAGCTTCGCTAGATTGAGGCGCGCAATAAACAAGGATATATGAGTCAATTGAAGAAGCGTATAAAAGACACAGGCTTACATCAAGCTCTGTTAGACATCTCTATCGGTTCTTTATTACATAATTCAGTATTCAATAAACTCCAGTCGGTGAGAGGTAATTCCACTAATTCAGCAGAGCCATTAGAGAAAACCTTCCTTTGGCCAGTTAATAAAAAATAGAGTCTGCTAACCGTAACTCCAGGAGCTATAAGTACCAGTGTTTCTATCGACTGCGATGTCTGCTTAACAAGTTGAATGCACTCTTCAGTGTCTAAATCTTGAATTTTCGGATTGATATCGAGCATTCGCTCATGATCGATACTGTAGGTATCGCATAAAAGCTGAGCTGTTTTTTGTGCTTTTGAAAAAGACGAAGTATGAATATAAGTAGCGTTTTTGATAAAGGCACTTTCAACGTTAGTTAAAAGCATCTTTCCTAAAGACTTGTGGTTACTTCTAAATAGACCCAAATGTTTTTTGCGTCTCATTAAGGGACATCTAATAAGAATGAGAGATTTCATGGTGAATTTGAATAGGTGATTTAAAGGTACAACAAAATTTAGCCTTTAATATGAATTATTTTTAATCATCTGATTGTGACAGTCAAATTTTATTTTACGGGCTAAATCGTATAAGCTGATAATTTGATGTTGTTTACTAGACTTTATCTCATAGAACTATGATGTGAATAGAGAAGAAAAGAGCCTGGTGTTACTAATAAGTTAGCCTTATAGAGTATGATTAGTTAAAACACTGGTGCCAGTTCAGGTCTCTTTTAATCAGTACATAGAAATTAAGCCAAAATGAGAAGTAATAACTAGTAGTTTTAGCTTAGGTATGTTGAGATTACTGAGGATTCATCTGATTCAGCAGGATGATGAATGGTAGAAAAAAACCAATCCAATATGAAGGTTTAAATCAAGTTCTTGTTTTCATAAGGTTCTATCAAACTCCAGTCAGTTATAGGTAATTTTAAAAGTCTAGCAGACCCTGGGGAAAAAAACGTTCTTTGTCCAGTTAGAAAAGTATATAATGAATTCATCGTATATCCAGGGCCTATTAATACCAATGTTTCTATTGAATTAGGTGTCTTTTCAAGAATTTGAATGCAGTCTTCAGGTCCACAGTCTTGAAGATTGGGGTGTACACACATCATTAGATCATGGTCAATTCCGTAGGTTTCGCATAGATTGTTGGCGACTTTTTGAGCTTTTGAAAATGAAGATGTGTGTATGAAGGTGGAGTCCGGTATAAAGGCGTTTTCAACGTTGGTTAAAAAAACTTCACCTAATACTTTTTTTGATGCTTTAAATATGCCGAAATGTTTCGGACGCTTCATTAAAGGACATCTAATTAGTACAAGAGTTTTCATAGCATTAAGAAAGGTTACTTAAAGTTACAACTGGTATTAACAAAGGTTGCTTAAAGGTGCGACAACTTTAACATTCGATATAGATTAGTTTTTATTTAGCTCAATATAGGGGTGTTTTTTTTTACCTTTGGACTCTAAATTACAGCACATGTCAGACGATCAAAAGATTATATTTTCTATGGTGAAGGTGAATAAAAACACACCACAAGGAAAACACATACTTAAAAATATTTACCTCTCATTTTTCTACGGAGCCAAAATTGGAATCATCGGGTTAAACGGTTCTGGTAAGTCTACTGTTCTTAAAATCATAGCTGGACTAGATGACGCATACCAGGGAGATGTGGTATGGAAAGACGGTTATTCAGTTGGTTACTTGCCACAGGAGCCTAAGTTGGATCCAGATAAAACAGTGAGAGACATCATTGAGGAAGGAACTCAAGATGTAGTAGATGCACTTAAGAAGTATGAGGAGATCAATCTGAGATTCGGTGATGAAGAAATTCTAAATGACCCTGATAAGATGCAAGCACTTATGGATGAGCAAGCTTCTGTTCAAGATACTATAGAAGCGCTGGGAGGATGGGATTTAGAAACTAAGCTAGAGATAGCTATGGACGCATTAAGAACACCACCACAGGATCAAAAAATAAGCGAGCTTTCTGGAGGAGAAAAAAGGAGAGTAGCACTGTGTAGATTACTACTTACTGAGCCAGATGTATTATTGCTAGATGAGCCTACCAATCACTTGGATGCAGAATCTGTGCAGTGGTTAGAGATGCACCTACAGCAGTACAAGGGAACTGTAATAGCAGTAACTCACGATAGGTATTTCTTAGATAACGTGGCTGGTTGGATACTAGAATTAGACAGAGGAGAGGGAATTCCATGGAAAGGAAACTATACGTCTTGGTTAGAGCAGAAAGGAAAGAAGCTTTCTCAAGAAGAAAAGTCAGAATCTAAACGTCAGAAATTATTAGCCAGAGAGTTAGAGTGGAGTCAGATGAGTCCAAAGGGTAGAAGAGCTAAAAACAAAGCCCGTTTAAATAATTACGATAAGCTTCTGAGCGATGGAGGAAAAGATAAGGATGCTATTTTAGAAATCCCTATCCCTAATGGACCTCGATTAGGTAATAATGTAATTGACGCAGTGCATGTAAGTAAGGCTTTCGGTGATAAAGTGCTTATAGAAGACCTTGACTTTAAACTTCCTCCGGCTGGAATAGTAGGGATTATTGGGCCAAACGGTGCTGGTAAAACCACACTATTTAGAATGATGATGGGAGAGGAGCAGCCAGATTCTGGAGAGATAACTATAGGAGAAACAGTGAAGGTGGGTTATGTAGATCAAACGCATAAAGATCTGGATCCAAAAAAATCTGTATGGGAAGTAATTAGCGGTGGAAATGAAAACATAGAAATAGGAGGGAAAATTACTAATTCGAGAGCTTATGTAAGTAGATTCAACTTTACTGGTTCAGCTCAGCAGAAAAAAGTAAGTGTACTTTCTGGAGGAGAAAGAAACAGACTTCACTTAGCCATGACGCTTAAAACAGAGGCTAATGTATTGCTTTTAGATGAGCCTACTAACGATATAGACGTGAATACGTTAAGAGCATTGGAGGAAGGGATTCTAAACTTCGCAGGATGTGCAGTAGTCATCTCTCACGACAGGTGGTTCTTAGATAGAATCTGTACCCACATCATGGCCTTCGAAGGAGATTCTGAGGTGTATGTGTTTGAAGGAACTTACTCTGAGTACGAAGAGAATCGTAAGAAGAGACTAGGTGATACAGGTCCTAAGCGAATTAAATACAAGAAACTAGTGAGGTAAGACTTCGTTCTTCTATTTCTAGCAGATACATCATCAATTAAGATTAGATAAGGATGAAATTTGGGCTTTGGCTTTTATTCGCGTATTAGCCTTTGGCTCATGTTCATTCCATTTCACAGGTGTCTATCTTAAATAGATGCCAATTTAATAGGCGCATTTTCTACAGCGGGCTAGTTTACTTAAGCGCATAAGGACTCTTTTGTCTGCCGTGAAGACGGGTTAGATTCATCAGATGAGCTCATGAAGTAACGAAGACTTACTTAGCCTTTGGACCAAGAACATAACAAAATTTAAACCCATTTTTTAGCCACAATAGATTCTGATTTTAATCGTAAGATACCAATGTATCACCTCAGAACAGCTGTTCTTACTTCACTTCAAAAAGCTTCTGTTTCCGATGGCATTAGTGCGCATAAAGGAAGCAGCCTTTAAACTAAAGTTAATCTATACTGACTAGCTCTATATCGAAGATAAGAACGGCATCTCCGCCAATATTACTATTTCCTGCAGGGCCATAGGCTAAGGAAGAAGGAAGTAGAATCACGCCTGAGCCACCCACTTTAAATAATGGAATTCCTTCCTGCCATCCCTCTATAACCGAGGTTAAAGAAAAAGAAGCGCCATCATCAAGGCTTTGGTCGAATACACTACCAGAAGGATGGTATCCCTCATAAATAACGGTTACATCAGATAAAGAATTCGGGTTTTCTCCTTCCCCTGGCACATCTATAATGTAATGCAAACCAGAAGCAGTAGACTGTGCCACCAAATTATTGTCATCCAAGTAGTCTTTGATAATCTCTATATCCTTTTCTAGTTGACGTTCTTCAGATTTCTTACAAGCGTTGCAAAGCAAAATCGTTCCTAACGCAATAAGTAGTATTCTTTTCATGGTAAATATTCTAGGTGTTAAAATTAAGGATTAGCAGAAAAACTTCATCAGTTACGGCAGCCATTTTTTCATAATCACCATATTTATACTTACACCATAAGGATAGTCTGATGCATAGAGATAACAGTTATTTCGCTGATTTTCATGGACTATGAAGAATAATTCCTTGAAGTCACTCAAAAAAGGGAATAAAAAAGCGCCTATTCACTCGGGGTGGTTTGGAATTTAGCTTTCTTAGAGCCTCTATACATCTCATATTTAATAAACTTACACTCCAGAGGTCCATTCATTAATGGAATTTTCCTGCTAGGTCTTAACCCTACATTCTTAAATGCTTCTTTATTAGAGCTAATTATCCAAGCATCAAAACCGTCAAAATCACTCTTCAGTTTATCGCCTACTCCTTTATATAAAGAGATTACATCCAGTGTATTTAGCCTTTCACCATACGGAGGATTCATGATGATAACACCAGGTTCTCCAGTGTATTCTAAGTCACTAAACATCGTTTTCTGAAAAGAAATATGTTCACTAAACCCTAATCCTTTAGCTGCATCTTCAGCTATCTCTATGGCTTTGTAATTACCGTCTGTTCCTAGAATAGGAGCTTGGGGTTTAGTGATTCTAGCCATAGCTTCCTTTTTAACTTTAAGGAAAAGAGCCTCATCATAATTTTTCCAATTCATAAAGCCGAATTCTTTTCTCAGAATATTAGCAGGAGTATTGGTAGAAACCATGCATGCTTCTAATGCTAGAGTTCCAGAACCACACATCGGATCTAAAAAGGGCTTGTCTGGAGTCCAGCCCGATAGTTTTATCATTCCAGCCGCCAATACTTCATTTAATGGAGCCCCGTGACCTGATTGTCTATATCCTCTTTTATGAAGTCCGTCACCAGAACTGTCTAATGAGATATCAAATTCAGCTTCGTTTACATGAATATTTATTTTAATGTCAGGATTTACAGGGTCTACATTTGGCCGTTCCCCTAGATGTTCTCTAAACATATCCACTATAGCATCTTTAGCTTTTAACGCTACGTACTTTGAGTGATTAAAATATTCAGAATGAACAGAGGAGGTAATAGCGAAGGTTTGGTTTAAATCCATTACCGACATCCAATCAAACATACCCACTTGCTTATAGAGCACACTTTCTTTATGAGCCCTAAACCAAAAGAGAGGTTTTAATATAGAAACTGCACATCTCAATTCTAAATTAGCTCGGTAGAGTAGTTCAAGGTCGCCTTCGAAGAAAACGGCTCTTCTTTTTTCTTGGATATTACTCGCTCCTAACTCTTTTAATTCTTCAGCTACTAAGGGTTCCATCCCCATCATAGTCTTGGCTACGTATCTTGTGTTTTTTTCTGACATCTGACTGCAAATTTCGTGTATAAAATTGGTCCTGTGAACAGAACTTCACTTTTCTCAACCTAAAATTGTGAATTAGTTTCAGGTCTTGTTTTAGTGTACCCTGTTTTTTTAGAGCATATTTACAGTGTACCCTTAGATATATAAAGCTTTATAAGTTTTTAGATCATAACAGTTAAGGTTCATATAGAGTGGCGTTTTGGTAAGCGCCACTTTTTTTATGCCTTGAAATTTCATAAAAAAGCCCTGAACTCTTCAGTCCAAGGCTTTTAATATCTGTTAACTAATTCTTAGCCTAAGAATGGGTATCTATAATCTTTAGGAGAAACTAGTGTTTCTTTGATGGTTCTTGGAGAAACCCATCTAAGTAAGTTTAAGTAACTACCCGCTTTATCGTTAGTACCAGAACCTCTACCTCCACCAAATGGCTGCTGTCCTACTACTGCCCCAGTAGGCTTGTCATTAATGTAGAAGTTTCCTGCAGCATTTTCTAATACTTTCATAGCCTCAACTATAGCGTATCTATCTTTAGAGAAAATAGCTCCAGTTAATGCGTACTCAGAAGTCTCGTCCACCATTTTAAGCATCTCTGCCCAAGTGCTGTCTTCATAAACGTATATGGTCATCACAGGTCCGAAGATTTCTTCGCACATTGTTCTGAACTTAGGATTAGTCGTTACTACTACGGTAGGCTCTACAAAGTATCCCTTTGATCCATCATAGTTTCCTCCTGCTATAATTTCAGCATCATCTTGTTCCTTTATGAAATCGATGTAAGCAGAAATTTTATCGAACGAATTTTTATCTATTACCGCATTTATAAAGTTACCGAAGTCCTCAGGACTTCCCATTTTAAATGAAGCGAGATCGGTAATAACTTTTTCCTTTACAGCAGGCCATATACTCGCAGGGACATAAGCTCTACTAGCCGCAGAACATTTCTGTCCTTGGAATTCGAAAGCTCCTCTAGAAATTCCTGTAGCTACTTCCAATGGATGTGCAGAAGGGTGAGCTACTATGAAATCTTTTCCTCCAGTCTCACCTACTATTCTTGGGTAAGTTCTATACTTGCTAATGTTCGTACCTATAGTTTCCCATAATTGTCTAAAAACACCAGTACTTCCAGTAAAGTGTAAACCAGCAAAATCTCTATGGTTAAACACTACCTCACCAGCCTCAGGTCCGTCTACAGTAACCATATTGATTACTCCATCAGGTAAACCTGCCTCTCTAAATAGCTCCATAATTACCTGTGCCGAATACACTTGAGAGTCAGCTGGTTTCCATACTACTGTGTTTCCCATCATGGCTACACAAGCCGGTAAGTTGGCAGCTATCGCAGTAAAGTTAAAAGGAGTGATACAGAATACAAATCCTTCTAAAGGTCTATACTCTAATCTATTCCATATTCCATCGCTAGATTCAGGCTGTTGACCATAAATATCTTGAACGAAGGCTGCATTGAACCTTAAGAAATCGATTAGCTCGCATGAAGCATCTATCTCTGCTTGGTAAGCATTTTTACTTTGTGCTAACATTGTCGCGGCATTCATTTTAGCTCTATACGGTCCAGCTAATAAATCAGCGGCCTTTAAGAAGATAGAAACTCTATGTTCCCAGGGCATGTTAGACCAAGCTTCTTTAGCTTCTAATGCAGCGTCTATAGCATCTTCAACATGCTTTTTAGTTCCGAAATTGAAATGACCTATAACATGCTGATGATCATGAGGAGGTGACATAGAAACTTTCTTTTCAGTTCTCACTTCTTCGCTTCCTATATACATAGGAACGTCTATAGTAGAGTTAAACATCTCCTTGTACTTAGCTTTAAGCTCTTCTCTTTCAGGAGTTCCAGGCCCGTAACTCAGTACGGTTTCATTAATCGGATAGGGTACGTTGTAGATTCCTTTTGACATGTTTTATTTATTTTTTTTGCGTTGCAAAGCTAGTAAAACCTAAGCAACTGAAGATGGAAATAGAAATTGGATTATAAGTAGACTAGAGTGCTCTTGTCAAGCGGATTACTAATGTAATTACGGTATAGTACAGAGAAATGTAAAGGCTGCGAATTACTGAATCTCTGCAGTTAATCCTCTATCTAAAAGAGCAGTACACATAGGCTCTAGATCATCGTAGTCTCCTTCTTTAACAGTGCATCTTCCTTTAAAATGTACTAAAATAGTACATTGCTCAGCCTGAATAGCCTCATGGCCACATACCTTAATAAGTGCTTCTATTACAAAGTCGAAGGAGTTTACCTCATCATTGAAAAGAACTATTTTGTTAGAAACAGCTTCTTCAACGAGTACATCTAATTCTTCTTGTGTATGTGTGGAGTTTGTTATTTTCATATACGAGTACAAAGGTAAATAAACCATTAGAAAATTATTCGGTTATGTGATGTGTAATTAACAGAGCCTCTTTGATTAGAAGATTTAGATTAATTCATAGTTTTGGACTCTAAATGAAAGTAGAATTAATAGCAGAATTATCAGGGCATGCAGCTCCCGTTTATGCCATTCATGCAGACGGAAAACTGCTGTATTCGGCTAGCTCCGATAGGATGTTAGCTTCGTGGTCTGTACACCTCAATGAACCTAATCCTTTTAGCGTAAAGGCAGAGTCTGGTATTTACTGTTTTTCTATTTCAGCCTCTTTTTTAATTTTAGGCTGTTCCTCTGGAAATGTCCACGTGATAGATTTAGCGGCCAAAAAGGAAATAAAAAATTTTAAGGTTCACAAAAAAGGAGTTTACTCGATAAAGCTGCTCGTAGATAAAGACCTTCTTATTACAGGAGGAGGTGATGGTATTGTTAATTTCTTCAAGCTTTCCACTCTTGAGTTAATTCGAAGTATTAAGATTTCCTCTCTTAAAATTAGAACATTTCTCTATGATGAGGCTCTTGAGTTACTTTATGCGGGGTGCGGAGAAGGAATGGTACGCATGTTTGAGCTAGATTATTTTAATGAGGTAAATAGTTTTCGTGCTTCTGAAGAAAGTGTGAATGAAATTATAAATCATCCATCAAAACCTCTTTTAATAACGACTGGAAAAGATGGCCATATTCATTTCTGGAAGAAAGACACGTTAGAGAAATTTAGAAGTATAGCAGCGCATAATATGACGATTTATAAACTAGCCATTAGCCCCGATAATAAATTAGCGGCTTCTGTTAGCAGAGATAAAAGCATTAAATTGTGGGAGGTAGATTCTTTTAATATCTTAAAGAAAATAGACAGAAGAATGGATAAAGGTCATTCACATAGCGTAAATGATATTTCATGGATAAACGAGAAAGAGTTTTTTAGTGCAGGAGATGATAGGATTATCAGAAGATGGAAAGTAGCAGAGTAAATCATAAGAAAGTTAATTTAAATAAACCCTTGATTTTATTGGGTTTGTGTGTGCTTTTTTTTATTTTATGCAAGTGTTCTGTTTCCGTTTATAGCTTTTATGAGTTAGTCTATTTTAATGTTATTCATGTTGTTTTATTGGCAATACAACGTGTCTCAGGTCAACTAGGTTATGTCATTATACTGGCAGTAGTTCTAATCAAAGCTGTTCTGTGTTTTAAATCTAAAGGCTGGAAAAATAAACTTGCTCGACTTCTAAAAGGCCTGTTCTATATGGTTTCTATTTTTTTCATTTTGTGGGGATTTCATTACGCTCAACCTACCCTAGAAACCAGAGCTAACTTGAATGCAGAGGAGTTAGAAGTCTTATGGGTAAAACAAGTAGAGATAGTGAATTCAATCCGAGCAGAGATGTCTGACCAGACATTAAGAGAGTTTGATCTAACACCGAGGCTTACAGAAACCCTAGAAACCAACCTGCGAAAACAAGCTGAAATTTTAAGGTCAGAAAGTAGAAACGTTGCATATCCTGTTTCTTTTCAGATAAATGGAGGATTAAGAAAAATGGGAATTTCTGGCATTTATTTTCCTTTTTCGGGAGAGCCTCTTTATGATGATTCAGCCCCATTGCTGCGCAAAACCTTTACCTATGCTCATGAGTTTTTTCATGGAAGAGGAGTGACGGGAGAAGACGAGTGTAATTACTTGGCTTATAAAACTCTAATAGAGTCTGAGTTTGGTTTTTTACACTACGCAGCTCACTTAGATGCCCTGCTAACCTTGACGTTTTTATTGGGTAAAGAAGATGCAGAAATGGATAGAATTATAAATCAGCGAACCCTCGATGACATAAGATTTTTAAGAGAGGATTCTAAAAAGTACAGAAGCTCATTTCATGCTGTTTCTTCAGCATCGAATGATTTATATCTTAAAATCTTAAGTAGCTCAGAGGGAGTGGAGGCCTATAACAGTTATGTGAAATGGATAGACGATTGACTATTTTTTCTGAACTACAAGTTCTACCGTATCTGTAGTTTCGAAATCAGAGGTCGATAAGGAAACTCCATTAGCCGTTTTCATGACCTTATATTTATCAGTATATGTAGCTCTCTCATACATGTAAGTGCAGATAAGCGTATCCTTTTCATCGTTTAGGTTCCAAGAGCCTAAAGCACCTGCTCTAAAGAAATCAGAATGCAGGTGTAATCCATCATCTTTAAAATCGAAAATCATACTCTCAAGTTCAGCTTTTAAGATTTGATGAATATCTTCAGAGTAAGGAGTTATGTTCACTTCTTCTACCATCCACTTTCCGTTTAAGGAGACAGTTGGAGGTGCGCTGCAGTGAGCTAGTAGTAATGCACATAAAGCACCCAAAAAGAGTTTTCTAACCAATGGATTCATCATCTTTTAAGTAAGAGATTAGTTCGTTTACATCTGTGGTTTGTAGCAAGTAATTGCTGTATTTATGGAGCTTAAGTAGTAAGTTGTCACTTCCTTTCATGTTCTCGCTGATGGCCATATTTACCATTTGTTCGTACCCCAAAGCATGCTCACACCAGAATAGCTGATACTCTTCTTCATCTATATCATAAGCTGCTACAAGTTTATGGATCTTAGATTGTGCGAGTTCTATAATTACAGGAGCCTTTAGAAAGCTAATATCCCACATATTCATATAGCCTATTCCGAAGTATGGGTAAAGCCATTTTTTATAAGTTATTTCATTCTCTATTAATTTCTCTTCTAACAGATTATTTAGCTTATTTACTCTAGCGGAAATAGTATCTTGAGGATCGAATTGGGTGTAATTAGACCACCGTTTATTAGCATTGTAATACTCATAATTCCCTAGCCGTAATTTGTATTCAAATCCCTTATCTTCATTCAGAACATAGCCAGGGTAATACCATTTAAAGCCAGACTCTTTAGCGAATTCTATTTCCATGAGCATAGTGAAAATCCCTAAACTGAAATTAGCATAATCTGGATGGTGAAGCCCCAGTAGGCTGGCCATACTTTTCTCACCTAAATCGAAATAGCTGCACGCTATTAAACAATCTCCATCATAAACACAAATCTCCTTAGTGTCAAATACCGTATTCCTGAATCCACTGTATAAAAAGTCGTGTAGTGATTGATGGATGAATCCTTGAAATTTCGATTTCTGAAGAATATAGAGCTCTTCTTTCTGCTCGTTTAATTGAACATTTCCTACCTCTATTCTGAATTTAGCTTTTCCACGTCTTTTGATTTTCGAGAGGCTTTTTTTAAGTAAGTGCTTCTCTAAATTTAGACGAATGTTAATCACCGAGTAAAGGTCGTTTTCTAAACAGAGCAAGTCCATTTTGTACAACATTACAGACCCTCTAAACCATCCGCTGGCTAGGTACTGATCATATCTCTTGGGAGATAATTTTTGGGGAAAGTGTGTTTGGACTACCATCTTGTGCGTTGCAATGTAGTTTTTTTCATGTAAAACCAAGATGTTTAAGAGTACATTTGCATTGAATTTGGTGAAGAGTAAGACACCGTCTTACGATTTTAAAAGGGAATCCAGTGTAATTCTGGGACTGTCCCCGCAGCTGTAAGTTCTGTTAAAAGAGTGTATTCTTAGAGTCACTGTCGAATTTTCGATGGGAAGACCACACTTCTTAGAATGAGTCAGAAAACCTGCCAGAGGAAAATAGGGTGAACATTCTCCGGGAATAGAGGAATACACATCAATAATTAATCGGTTATAAATTTAACTTTAGGTGAAGGACATTTTGTCTTTACTATCGTGCATAATTCTATTCGGAGCTTATAGTACAGCTCAGGAAGACAGCACTGCTGTGGTTAAACTTCAGTCGGCAGAAGTACTGTATCAGTCCACGAGTGAGGACTTAAAAAATCGAATCGCTACAGATTCCTTAGCCAAATTTTTATCTATTGACTTGGTATCTCTTCTTGAAGAAGTACCATCTATTTGGGTCAATTCCTATGGTAAAAATGGTGCAGCTTCACCGGTGTTCAGGGGAACCTCTGCAGCACATACTCAGGTTTACTGGAATGGCTTAAATATAAATTCCGCCACATTAGGCCAGTCAGATTTAAGAACAGTAAGACTAGGCGCAGGTCAGGTTGTGTCTGTGAATCCAGGCCTTCAAAGTTTAAATGATGGAAGTGGAGGTTTAGGCGGAAGCATTCATGTAAATGATGTTCTTAGAAGAGAGAATTCTGTGTCTTATGCGGCAGGAATAGGTAGTTTCAAAAAACTGTATAATTCATTTTCGAGTAATCTAGTGGTGAGAAAATGGTTATTCAAAACTTCAGTCCGTTTAGACAAAGAAGAAAATGACTTCGAGTTCATTAATACTTCTTTATCAGAAAATCCAACTCAAAAAAGGCTAGACGAGCATTTAAATTCCGTGGTACTCTCCCAGTCTGTAAATCGGCAAATAGGGTTGAAAAACAGCCTAACTTTTCATGGCTTCTTTAGCAAGTTAGATAGAGGAATAGCCGATGGAATAGCCTCTATGCAGACAGAAGGAGAGTTGCTAGACAAATCTATTAGAGGATTATTAAACTGGAAAAGACACAGCGCATGGAATCATGAAGCTCAGCTTTATGCCAGTAAAGAGGTTAT
>TARA_B110000093_G_scaffold102139_1_pt1 | contig 20221 bp, 17 predicted proteins | sample TARA_B110000093 | Tara Oceans TARA_B110000093 (sample SAMEA4397390) | marine metagenome | biome: Polar Biome; feature: [MIX] marine epipelagic wind mixed layer (ENVO:01000061); material: water (ENVO:00002006), including particulate matter (ENVO:01000060) such as... | depth 10-100 m | reverse complement strand
GTTCTTTCTTTTCGGCGCTAGTGAGTGATGTGCTTTCTTCCATGATGATAATAACTAAAATGAGACTATTGGTTTGTTGGCGTAATATCAGCAAGTGCAAAAGGATGGAAAGGGTTACGTCCATTTAGTTTAAAATACAGTTGGCGTGGCCCGATGTTGCAGACGAGGATCAATGTGCCATTGAGTTTATCTTTACTAATCAAATAATCTGCTCCTTTAGTTGGCTCGATGATCGCTGTTTGGTTGTCCTGAAAGAACTTATTCAGGATGTGGAGGTTTTGTTGCTCAAATTGGCTCCAACTCTGGATAATGTTGGACTTATTCGCGGCCTTTTTTGACTGTTCGCTTCTGATGGCGAGCAGCTCTTTTCGTAGTTGGATGAAGTCAGAGGTATATTGTCTTAAGCCTTCCAAGTAATCTTCATTGGCATCACGCATGATTCCCGCGGTCCCGTTGGTGCTCATGGTTGATGTGCGGCGGCTCCATGTTGAGCGTAGATGTCGTAGTGCAGTGATACGTTGGTCGAGGTCTTCAACTGTTAGAGTGGCATTGGCGGCGAGCCCTGACACGGAGCGAACTAATTCAGGCGAGCTACTTTTCTGTTTTGCTCGAAAGACAGAATAACCGTAATAGTAGGGGGAAGAATTGGTATAGATTGTATCTCCGCTAATATAACTTCTTCGGTATCCGCTGGAGCTGGACCTTACATAGCCACTGCTAGTTTCTGCTGATGGAGCAGCGGCCTTGAGCTCATCGAGTCGATCATTGAGTGTGCTGTAAGCACTGGTTTCTGCCACATCTACATCTGCTTCTAGGACGGCCTGAATAAGCTTCTGCTCTGTTGCTAGCAGCTTCTCAATTCCTGAGGGTATTTTGTCGAACGTATAGATCTTTGGAGGAACACTCAGATATTTCGACCAAGGCCTTGTCAATAGTGTGAAACGGAGTGTTTCGATCGGTGTTTCATTTAGCACCTCGCTCGGAAGAGAGATGCGCGCCTCTTGCGATGTCGATTGCTCTGAGATGATTGGCGCTAGGGGGGCTTGCTTGACGTGATCCTGATTCGATTGCACCGCATCGCTAGTTTCAGATGGTCGGCATCCAGCATTTAAAAAGCATATAATGATGACGAGTGTCAGACTAGAGGAGTTCATTTATCTAACCGTTCACTAGATGTAGATTAGTATCAAGCATTCTTATCTTAATGGCGATAGATTCCACTCCAAAGAGGTTCTAATGGTCTCGTCATGATGCCGATATTTGCTGACTCAGCGGTGAATCATGCCTCGGACTCGAAATCGCCATGGAAAGCGAAGCGATCCGAGGTCGCGCCTGTCGAAGCTTTTACTTTGGTGATGCGCTTGCAGCTCGTTTAAATTTTGCGAGCTTGCAGCCATTTATACACGAATGCGCCAGCCACGACTAAAATTGAGCCGAGCATTAAAAGATGATCGGGTGATGTGAGTATATGTTGGACTGTTTGTGCGCCTTCACTCGGGTGGCCTGTGGTATGGCCACTGGCAGTTGTAGCGACAGAGAAAACAGCGAGCAAAGTAGCTAAATAATGTCTCATGCGATCCTGTTGAGCGGATTTCGTGCCGATTGCAAATTGTAAGCCAATTGAGCTTATAAAAATAAAACAGCGTGATCGGAGCTTATGCTCTGATCACGCTGTTGGTAAAATGCTCGCTGTCTTAGTCGGAGCGTTCGGCGGCTCGACGTTTATGCTGTAGGCGTTTCTTCTTTGGGGTCTGGCAAGGTCTTGTTGGCGATATTCTGTAATAGCTCGCCCATGAATTCGGCTGGGGTCTTGAGGCCTTCGAGTGCCTTGTTGGCGCGCGAGTTGACTTTGACCAGACCTTGTTCGGCTTCTTGCTTACCGAGCACTAGAAAATTGGGCACTTTGTCCATGTGCACCTTGCGGATCTTGGCGCCTAGCTTGTCGGCGATGGCGTCGACGGTGACGCGGATCTTAGCGGCCTTGAGCAGTTTTTCGATTTCGCGTGCTTGTGGCACGAGGTCGTCATTCATTGGCAAGATGCGAACTTGCTCGGGTGCAAGCCACGTCGGGAAGCTGCCGGCGAAGTGCTCGATCAATACACCACAAAAACGTTCCATTGAGCCGAACGGTGCGCGGTGAATCATCACGGGGCGGTGTTTCTCGTTGTCAGCGCCGATGTAGTTAAGGTCAAAGCGCTCGGGAAGATTGTAGTCGACCTGCACGGTGCCGAGTTGCCATTCGCGGCCGATCACATCCTTAACCACGAAGTCGATTTTCGGGCCGTAGAATGCGGCTTCGCCGGGTTCTTCGATATAATCGACATCGAGTGTCTTCGCGGCTTCGCGGAGGGCGTCTTCAGCCTTGTCCCACTTTTCGGCATCGCCGACGTATTTAGTGGAATCGGGGTCACGTAGGCCGATGCGCACACGGTAGTCCGACATGCCGAGGGTGTTGAACACGAGTTTGACCAGATCGAGGCAGCCTTTGATTTCTTGGGCGATTTGATCTTCGGTGCAGAATAGATGCGCGTCGTCTTGCGTGAAGCCACGCACACGAGTCAGGCCGTTGAGTTCGCCGGATTGCTCCCAGCGATACACGGTGCCGAATTCAGCCAGGCGCACCGGCAGGTCGCGGTAGGAGTGCGGCTGGCTGTCGAAGATTTTGATGTGCATTGGGCAGTTCATCGGCTTGAGCAGGTAGCCGTCGACTTCGCCCGAATCGAGCTGATTAGAGAGGTCGCTGCACGAGCAACCTTCGGTCGCGAGGCGCTCGACCGTGCCTGGGTCGACGATCGGCGGGAACTGCGAGTCCTTGTAATAAGGGAAGTGTCCCGAGGTGCGATACAGGCCGATTTTGCCGATGTGCGGCGTAAAGACTTGATCGTAGTCGGCCATGCGCAGCTCTTCGGAAATGAAGTTTTGCAGCTCCTGACGAATGACCGCGCCATTCGGTGTCCATAGGGGGAGTCCCGCTCCGACGGCTTCGTCGATATGGAACAGCTTGAGCTCCTTGCCGAGTTTGCGGTGGTCGCGGGCTTTGGCTTGCTCGAGGCGCTCCAGGTATTCGGTCAGTTCAAGTTTACTGGCGAAGGCGGTGCCGTAAATGCGTTGCAGCTGCCGATTTTTTTCGTCGCCACGGTGGTACGCGCCAGCGATGGAGAGTAGCTTAAACGCTTTGATCTTCTTGGTGTAGCCGACGTGCGGGCCGGCGCACAGATCGACGAATTCGCCGTTTTGATAGAAGCTGACCTGTTCGCCTTCAGGTACGTCGTCGAGGCGGCCGAGTTTGTAGGTCGCTTGGCCGATCTCGTTGATCTTAGCGACGGCGTCCTCACGTGAGCATTCAATCCGAGTGAAGCGCTGGTTCTCTTTGATCACCTTCTTCATCTCGGCCTCGATGGCTTCGAGGTCGGCCGCATCGAGCTTCTTGTTGAGGTCGATGTCGTAGTAAAAACCACTGTCGGTCGGAGGGCCAATATCGAGCTGCGTCTCAGGGTAGAGGCGTAGAATTGCAGTGGCGAGCACGTGCGAGCAGGAGTGGCGGAGTTCCTCGAGTGGAGACATTTCTTTCATAATAGTTAAAAAGAAAGAAGTCAGGAGTTCGGCCTTCGACTGTCAATCACGGAAAGAAGCCGCTTTGGGTGGTGAGCCGCTTGAATGAGTGGTCGCGCGCGCGTTAACATCGCGATTGACCTTAGCCCTTGTAAGCAAACGCAGGCACGCCCTGTACGCCGAGGCCGTCGATCACGAAGACCTTGCCGGCGTCAGCTTCTTCGAGTTTACTGTGAATTCCAGTGGTGACGAACAAGCGATCAAGGTTTGAGCCGCCGAAGGCGCAGGCGGTGGTTTCAAGACAAGGTAGTTCCACTTTGCGAAGTTCTTTGCCGGTAGTCGGATCAAAGCAAGTCACGCAGCCACCGTGGCAAAATGCCACCCAGAGGTTGCCGTCGGCGTCGATCGTCATGCCATCGGGGGAGCTGGTGTAACCCTGCGCTGCGGTATCGACCGCGATCGTGGCGTTGCTGATCGAGCCGCTGGCGTTGTCGTAATCGTAAGCGCGGATCTGCTTAGTCATGGTGTCGATGTAATACATCGTGGTGGCATCGGCGCTCCAGCAAATACCGTTGGAGTTGGTCACTTCGTCGACTTTGAGCTGCAGCGTGCCGTCGGTGTCGAGCATGTAGAGGTTAGCGTCGCCGATGTTCTTAACTAGGCTGATGGTGCCTGCCCACAAGCGTCCAGCAGGGTCGCACTTGCCGTCGTTGAAGCGGTTGGTCGCGCGTTTCTCGGATTCGGGGTCGGCTAGGTTTTGTTTCTCACTGGTTGTGGGGTCGAAAGTGCTGATACCATTGTCGCCTGCATAAAGGAAGCCACCTTGTTCACGTGGCACGACTGTGCCGATGCGTTCACCTACATTCCAACTGACTTCTTCGTTGGTGATCGGATTCAGGGTGATGAGCGCGTGGCCTTCGATATCGACATAAACGAGTTGATTGTTCCACCAGATTGGGCCTTCGCCCCATTTTGAGGTGCGTGTGCCAATGGCTTTGATCGAGAGTTCTAACATATTTGCATTTTTGTGGGAGAGCGGAGAGAACGTCAACTGATGAGAGGGCTTTGAGTAAAAAAGACGGATCAAACTCGACCGACGCTGTGGGCTGACATTTAATCTGTTTTTCGTGCTGCTTCGACCGCGGTATTTCCACAGACCCGCGCTAGTTGTGAGTGCGTAGCTAGCCAGTGGCTGGAGGATCTCGCCCAACTCGAATCGGAGCGTCGGACCCTGCAATAAGATCGAGCCGATTAACCCCGCAAGGTCAGACTGGATGCAGCGGGGTGGGAGGACTTCGCGTTTACCGTTACACTTCAATGGAGTTTTAAATTATCAGCATGACTTCTATTCTGGCGTATCCGAGGTCTCTTTGTGAGCTTCCTTATTAATATAATCGTTACTTGACTGGATAGGGTAAGCCAAAAAAACGCCACCCAGAATTGGATGGCGTTATCAGAAATGTTATACGGAAGGAGCCTTGTAGTGTTTTCTATTTGAGCTTGCTTGGACTATGTCTGCGGCCCGCGCCAATTCCGCCAGATTCAGTCAGAGAACCTTCTGAACGTATTGCGAGTTTGGCGTCTTCTTTGCGCTCGAGAATTAACGCGTGAGCATCGCCAGATACATCCAGATAGACGTGACCTTTCTCCAATACATGAAATGTGGCGCGTAGGCTCTTGCTGGCGATTCGATCCGCTTGACCGCGGTTGCGTTCGACGACGGTGCCGTATTTGCGGATGAAGGAACTGACATCGCCTTCAAGCACTGCGACCACGATACTGCCGCCACGTGCTTTATTGTCGTCATCAATTGTATGAGCGACGAAGAAGACGAGACCATCAATTTGTGGTCCACCATTGATACGTGTGACTGATACGCAGTCGACGCTGGCTTTTTTGCCGTCCCAGTCGTCGGGGTGTGTTTTATAGAATGTAGCAGAATCTCTTCCGGAGGTAGTTCCGGCGAAAGAGCTTGTGACGAATAGTGCGGCTGTCAGGGCGAGCAGGATTTTTGATAATAGTTTCATAGTGATGTAATTTGGAGGTTCGAAAAGGGTATCGTTCAAGCCTCTCTGAAGTTTCAAAATAATCAATAAAACCTTAACGTTGCAGGCTCAGGTCGATTCGAGCTCGAATCCGTCCTTGTTGTCTTTAACGACCCATCCCTTGGCCAGTAGAGCGTCGCGCAACTCATCCGCCTTGCCCCAGTCTTTGGCTTGCTTGGCATTCCAACGGGCTTGTGCGAGGGCGACGATGTCGCTGGGCGCCTCGACCGTGGCTACCTCGACTGTGAATAGTTCGAGTCCGAGCGCGTAGAGTAAAGTTCCCAGCGCTTTGAGCATTGCACGAGCGCCGTCCGCGTCGAGGGATGCTGCAGGGTTGGAGCCGATGACGCCAAAAATCGCTCCTAGGCAGGCTGCGGTATTGAGGTTGTTGCGCAGGGCGTCCCACGCCTTAACGAGGCGGCCGAAGTCTTCGGGCGCCTCGGCGGTGATGTAGCGATTCATCGCGGCCTTGTCCTCGCCGGTGACTGCCAGTAGCGACTCGGCAAAACGCTCGATTTTGCTGAGTCCGCTGTGTGAGGCGTGCAGCCCGTCGAAAGTGAAGTTGAGCTGCTGGCGGTAGCTGCCGGCGATCAGTGTGTAGCGTACGACCATCGGGCTGAAGCCTTTCTGCTGAAGATCGTCCAGCGTGTAGAGGTTGCCGAGGCTTTTGGACATTTTCGCACCTTCAACCATGAGGTGGGCGCTATGGAACCAATGCTTGCAGAAGTCGTGGCCGTGGGCGCATTCGGACTGTGCAATCTCATTTTCGTGGTGCGGAAAGCACAGGTCGATGCCGCCGCCGTGTAGATCAATGGTTTCGCCGCCGAAGGCTGCGTCGGCCATGGCGCTACACTCCAGGTGCCAACCAGGGCGGCCCTCGCCCCACGGGCTGGTCCAGTAGTTGCCTTTATCTTCGGCCTTGCGGCCTTTCCAGAGAGCAAAGTCGGTCACGGACTCGCGGTCATACTCATCGGCGTCGTTAACTTCGCCTGCGGAGTTTTCCACCTGGGTCTTCAATTCGCGCTGTTTGAGGCGAGAGAGGCGACCATAGTCTTCGAAGGAATTAACGCGAAAATAGACTGAGCCGTCATCGGTCGCGTAGGCATGGCCTTTTTTGATGAGCGTTTCAACTAGGGCGAGTTGTTGTGGAATGTGCGCCACGGCACTCGGCTCGATACTCGGCGGACGCATGTTGAGCGACTCACAGTCGGTGTGGAATTTGGCGGTCCATTTGGCGGTGAATTCGCCCAATGAAAGGCCTGCTTCGATCGAGCGGCGAATCGTCTTGTCGTCGACGTCGGTGATATTACGCACGTGCTTCACCTCAATACCGTCGGCTTCCGCGACGCGGCGTAACACGTCCTGAATCAGAAAGGTGCGAAAGTTGCCGATATGCGCTGGGCCATACACGGTGGGGCCGCAGCAGTAGAATCGTAGCGCTTGGCCACTCGAGGGAGCCAGTGCTTTGATGGATCGGCTGAGGGTGTCGTAAAGTTGAACGGACATTTGATGAAGTGTGACGGTGAAAGAGTGTGAAGGTTAAAAAGTGGGACGAAGCGCGAGTCGCGCGTAGGTAGTCTGCGAGGTCTGCCGAGCTGAGCCCGCAGGGCTGAGTGAACTGATTGCCTTTTGGGCAAGTGACGGAAAAAAGAGGGAAAGTTAAAAAGGCAGAGTGAAGGGGGAAAACTAATGTGTGAAGATTGAAATTAAGATAAAAGAGTTCGGCTTGAAATGAGTGCAGGAATCGTCATGTTGCGCGTATGACTGCTTCTTCTGACTTCCGCTTGGACCTAATACATCGGCCACGTCGTATGCGCCGTACTGCTGCCTTACGTGCTTTGGCAAATGAAACGGAGTTACAGGTGCATCATTTAATTCAGCCGATTTTCGTGATTGATGGCGACGGTGCTGCGGAGCCGATCGAGTCGATGCCCGGTATTTCGCGTCTGACGATTCCGCTATTGATCGCGGAATGCCGTGGGCTGTTTACGTTGGGGATTCCAGCGGTGGCATTGTTCCCGAAGTTGGACGATTCGTTGAAGACCGACGATGGACGTGAGGCCTTGAACCCTGGCACGTTGGTGCTGCGGGCGATTCGGGCGATCAAGGCAGAGCTGCCGCAGATGGCGGTGATCACCGACCTAGCGCTCGATCCATATACGGTGCATGGCCACGATGGATTGTTCGATGTGCAGGCGGGCGATTTGGTCAATGATGCCACGGTCGAAATTCTTGCTGAGATGGCAGTGCTCGCCGCTGAGGCGGGCGCCGATTTTGTAGCTCCCTCGGACATGATGGATGGTCGTGTCGGTGCGATCCGCGCGGCTCTGGATGATAATCGCTTTGAGAGGACCAATATTATGGCCTATTCCGCGAAGTTTGCATCAGCCTTTTATGGTCCGTTCCGTGATGCCGTGGGCAGTGCAAGCAGCGCTGGCACACATCATTTGGATAAGCGCACATATCAGTTGAACCCCGGCAATCGTCGGGAGGCGTTGATCGAGGTGGCTCTGGATGAAGCGGAAGGTGCGGATGTGCTGATGGTCAAGCCTGCGGGCCCGTATTTGGACATCATCCGCGAAGTACGGGAGTCGACGGAGTTGCCAGTCGCGGCCTATCAGGTTTCCGGTGAATATGCACAACTTCAGGCGGCTGCGGAGCGGGGTTGGCTAAATCTGGAGCGTTGCCGAGATGAGTCATTGCTAGCGATTCGTCGGGCTGGGGCTGATATGATCCTGACTTATTTTGCGCGGGCGTATGCCGAGAGCGTCGCTGCGGGGTAAGCGCACAGGTGTACGGCAAAAGGAGGGGGGGGTGACTCGCCTTCGTGTTCTTTGAGTTTCGCGGGCGCGGGTGGCTGAGGATGTGCTGCGGGCGGGTTGGCCGCGCTGCTTTAGTGCGTGTCAGCCTTTGCGGCTCTTGTGTTTAGTCGCGAACTGCTGGCGACGAGCGAGTTCGCGCATGTCGATGGCTGGATCGTCGTCTTCGAAGATTTCTTGGCCAATAATGTGTTCGATGACGTCTTCCATCGTGATGACGCCTGAGATGGTGCCAAATTCATCGACTGCGACGCCGAGTTGTTGATGTTTCTTGAGGAAGATCTGCAGGGCATCATCGACTGTCGCGTTGTCAGGGATGTAAATAACTTCGCTGGTCATCGAAGAAATCGGTCGATCGTCTTCGTCTTTCGCCTTAGCGCTGAGGATGTCGCGGCGGCGGACGATACCCGTGATGTTTTCGGTTTCATCGCGGTAGGTTGGGATACGAGCAAAGGGAAGGTTGTTTTCTTTCTCGAATAAGGAGCCGACGGTTTCTGTTTCATCGATCGCGTAAAGCACGGTGCGCGGTGTCATGATGTGGTCAACAAGCACTTCATCGAGGCTTAGTGCGTTGTGAATCACCTCACGTTCATTCGAGGTGAGCGTGCCCTCCTTCGCGCTTTTCTCGGCGAGTAAGAGGATTTCTTCGTCACTATCGGTGGTAGTGTTAGCTGGTTTGAGTAATATGCGCACCAGCACCGCGACAATGTTAGACAGCGGGGCCATGATGGCGCAGACCCAAGTCAGCGGGTAGATCAATATCGGCTGTAGGGCTGGGCGATACAGCACGCCCATATTTTTGGGGATAATTTCTGAGAAAAACAGAATGGCGAGGGCCATTGCGGCGGAGACTTTAAACAGAATATTGGCATCTTCAGGCCAAATCTTAACCGCAAGCCCGCCGACCATGGTGGCACCGAGGGTATTGGCGATGGTGTTGAGGCTGAGGATCGCGGAGCTGGTCTCAGCCAGTTCGATCTTATACTTTTCCAGCTTTTCACCTCTTTTTGGGTGCGTTTTCTTGAGCCCTTCGATTTCAGCGGTGGTGGTGCTGAGGATCATCGCTTCCAGAATGGAGCACAGCGCGGAGACTCCGATCGTGAAGGCGATTGCTAGAGTGAAAGTAAGTATCATTAGAAGATGGCCAGTCGCTGAAAATAAGGGCATTTCGAGTGTCGTGATTGTTGGCCTGTTAAAAAGTATGTTGATTTAGGCGAGTGCGAATGTTCAAGCACATTCAGCTATTTTATCTGGGGTAATGTCATTACGGGGGGTTTGCGCTAAAGTCTTGACCGATAATAATACCAGCGGCTAGGCTAAGATTGGCTTACTTTTACTACTTCATTTTTTTCAATTGTATGAAATCCCCTATTTTCGTTTTGGCACTCTCGCTTCTTTTTTCTGCATGTGCTTCTTTTGATGAGGGCAAGCCGCAGAAAGTGGTAATCGCTTCGTTTCCCGCGGAAGCGAGGGTTTATATTAATGGCAATGCGACTGGCATCACGCCATTGACTGTCAATCTTCCTCGCAAATTAAGCCACGAGATTCGTCTCGAAAAAGAGGGATACAATCCGGCGGTTAAATATTTTTCCCCAGTGTCGAATGACAAGAGTCAGAATTTCGTCCGTTTCGGCTTAGCGCTAGACCTCGGTTATTATCATGATCTAGAGCCCAGTGTCATGGAAGCGAAGATGAAGAGTGTCCTGGTGCCGAATTCGATTGGAGCAGATCCGTTCGAGCGTATGGCACAGCAAACACTCGAAGCTGACCGTCAGCTGGAAGCGGGTGAGATCACTCCGCTTGAGCATAAATATATCATTGAGCAAATTATCGAATTCTTCGAGTAGAAGAATTGACACTAGGCGATCTTCAGGGATTTTCATGTCTTATGACCGAACTACCTGCTGGCTACCTATATACTAAAGATCACGAATGGATTCAGTTGCACGATGATGGCACTGCGACGATCGGGATTACCGATTATGCTCAAGAGAGCTTAGGCGATATTACATTTGTCGAGTTCCCTGAGTTGGGTGCGACGCTTGAAATTGGAGAGACCTTTGGTGTGGTCGAGTCGGTGAAAGCGGCATCTGATCTTTATATGCCTCTCGGCGGTGAAGTGATTGAAATTAATGAGGAAGTTGATTCCGCTCCGGAGCTGGTCAATCAGCAAGCGTTCACTCAAGGATGGCTGTTGAAAATCCGGCTGACCGACGATTCGCAAGTCGCCGATTTGATGAAGCCAGCGGCTTACGCTGAATTGATCTAAGTTCAAAGCGCACTCGTTTGATCGAGTGGTTGACGTTTTTTTAAGAAAGTGAGCAGTCTCGCTTTCTTTTTTGTTTCCTAAGGGTTAATCTACGCGTCATTTTTCGCATCCACCCATTAAATACGACAACAGCGAACACTTATGACGCAAACCCCCGAACCGACTGAGAACGATTGGACAATCGCCAATGCTGAAGACTATTATGGCCTTAAGCGCTGGGGCGGTGGGCATTTCTCGGTCGATGAGGATGGTTTTATGCTGGTGCACCCGTCACGTGATCAACGCAGTATTCGTATCCATGATATTGTCACTGAGGCGATTAGCAAAGGGCTCAGTCCGCCCCTGACGATCCGCATTCAGGATCTTTTACGCACACGCGTTGTTGATTTGAACGAGTTGTTCGCACAAGCCATCAAAGACGAGGACTATAACGGCAAGTATCGCGGCGTCTTTCCGATCAAGGTCAATCAACTACGCGAAGTGATCGAAGAGATCCAGGAAGCCGGTGAGGCGTTTAACTATGGCCTAGAGTGTGGCAGTAAACCTGAGCTGATGATCGCTCTGGCGATGCATAAAGACCTAATGTCTTTGATCATCTGCAACGGCTATAAAGATGATGAATTCATAAAACTCGCGCTCCAGGGCCGGCGCCTAGGCAAAGAGATTTTCCTCGTAGTCGAGCAGCTCAGTGAGGTGCCACGCATCATTCAGTTGAGTAAGAAGCTCGGTGTGCGGCCGTTGATTGGGTTCCGCATCAAGTTGTCCACCTGTGGTGAGGGGAAGTGGGCGAGCTCTTCCGGTGAGGATGCCAAATTTGGCCTGACCAGTCCTGAGATTATCGATGCCACGCGCCGCCTCAAACGCGCGGGCTTGGGGGATTGCCTGCAACTCATTCATTTCCACATCGGCTCGCAGGTGCCCAATATTCAGACCATTAAAAAAGCCACAGTCGAAGCCACGCGCTTTTTCTGTGAGCTAAAAAAGATGGGCTTCCCTATGAGGCTGATGGATGTCGGCGGTGGTCTCGGAGTCGATTACGATGGCTCGCGCAGTAACTACGAGAGCTCGATGAACTACACCATGCGCGAGTATGCGCGCGATGTGGTCTATAATATTAAGACTGTTTGCACAGATGCAGGGGTCGAGGTGCCAGACATTGTAACGGAGAGTGGGCGATCGATTGTAGCGCCGCACTCGATCCTTGTCACCCGCGTCTGTGATCGTATTTCGAAAACTTCAGTCGATCCGAAGATCGCAAAGAAAAAGAAGCGCAACCTAATCTTGTGTGATCTTCAAGCAATTCTAGTGAACGAGCATGGCTCCAGCCCTTTGGAGCGCTACCACGATGCGCAGCAGAAGAAGGAAGAGGCCAATAACCTCTTTTCACTAGGCTATCTCGATCTCGCTGAAAAGGCTGAGGCCGATGCGACTTATTGGAAGATTTGCAAGCAGCTGGCTGAACAAAGTAAGGGTGAGGGCTATACGCCAGAAGAGTTAGAGTCGCTGCCGCAGATTATGGCCGAGCAATACGTGTGCAATTTTTCGGTCTTTCAATCGCTGATTGATCATTGGGCTTGCGATCAACTGTTTCCGATCGCGCCGCTGCATCGGCTCAATGAGTCGCCGGATGTCGATGTTACTTTAGTTGACATTACTTGCGATAGTGAGGGTAAAGTTTCCAAATTCACAGATGTAGAAGATGTGCGTAGCACACTTCGTTTGCATGAGCTCAATAAAAAGGATCCTTACTACTTAGGTATCTTTTTGGTCGGCGCTTATCAGGACATCATGGGCGATTTGCACAACCTCTTTGGCCGCGTGAATGAGGTGCATGTCTTCCTTGAAGACGATGAAGAGAACGGCTTCTACATTGAAGATAGTATCAAAGGCTTTACAGTGAACGACGTGCTCGGCTTCACGCAATACGATGGTCACATCTTGACGCGCCAATTGAAGAAGCAAATCGATCACGCCACCAAGTCCGACATCATCAAGCCGCGCGAAGGCACCCGTATGCTCGATGAATATGCAGAGATCCTTCGTGGGCATACTTACCTTTCGATGTAGGGAGAACAGCAACTCCTGGCGTAAAGCCAGTCGCTACAAATGAATCGTCGTTGTGAGCGGATTTATCCCGCGCTTAAATTGCGTATTCGGGTTTACCCGCGTTTTGGGTGAGGTCTTGCGAATACAGGATTACTTGATGATCATCATAGCGGATTTATGGATAACCTTCACACCAATGCATTGCTACTGAGCTTAAGAGACGCTCCCTTGCTCGTAGCTAATTTGACACAAGCTGCATCATTTGATCGTGCTCTGCTCGGCTTGCCAACTTCGGCTATGCACTTGAATCCGAATCAGAAACTTGGGCATTTATATGAGGACGCGCTGCATTTGCTTCTGAGCGCAGCAGATCAATTGGAAGTCTTGGCGGATCATGTGCAAGTATTCGATCGCAACCAGATCACCTTGGGAGAAATGGATTACATTTTACGCGATGTGCGCACCCAGCAGGTGTTTCAACTCGAACTGGCGGTTAAGTTTTATCTTGGCGTGCCGACTGCGGACGGTTGGGAATTCCCGGGTCCCGATCCACATGACAATTGGCAGCGCAAGTTACAGCACATGCGCACACATCAGTTGTCGCTGGCGCAACGCCCAGAGGCGCAGGAGCTTTTACGTGAGCGTTGGTGCTGTGGGGAGGTGGAGGTTCGTCAATTGATTTATGGCTGCATCTTTTATCCGATGGGAGCGGTGGAGTGTCCCTTGCCAGAAAGTCTGCGCCCAGATTGCCGAAAGGGGCGTTGGCTGTATGTGCAGGATTGGGAGCGTTTTTTTGCGGGAATCTCTGAGGTCTATATAGTTCCTAAACCACTGTGGCCGGTTGAGATGACTGTGGCGCTGCGCGAGTCATTGCCACGCGCATCCGTCTCAGCGTTACACGCCGCGAGCGCTCAACGCTGTGTTATGTTTGTGCTGCCGGATGCAGCGGAGCCGCATTTTTTAGTGCCGAATCTTTGGCCTGGGTAGTCACTGCTGTAATCAATTCACCCGCGCTCTTGCGCTCTTCTGCGGGTGCCTTTATAGGTACGGTTTATATTTATGAAATCGTTGTCGCCAACACATGCTGATTCGATCTCCGTCAAAGGGGCGCGTGAGCATAATTTAAAGAATATCAGTCTTAAGATTCCGCGTAATCAATTGGTGGTGATCACCGGGGTCAGCGGTTCGGGCAAGTCGTCGCTCGCATTTGATACGATTTATGCGGAGGGCTATCGGAAGTATATTGATAGTCTATCGACCAAGGCGCGCATGGTGCTGGAGCAAATTCCGCGACCAGATGTGGATTTTATTCAAGGCTTGTCGCCAGTGATCGCGCTGGAGCAACGCACTGGCTCTGGCGGGAGCCCGCGTAGCACGGTGGCAACCGTCACGGAGATTGCGGATTTCAGTCGGGTGCTGTGGGCGGTCTGCGGCACGCCGTATTGCCCGAAAGATGGCGGTTTGATTGAGCGGCGCTCGATGGATGATTGTTTGACGCGTGTGTTTACTGAGCCTCAGAATAGTCGCTTGATGATCCTTGCGCCTTGGATGATTACCAAGCCCGCTATTTTACGAGAGGAATTACCACGCTTGCAGCAACGCGGCTTTCAGCGTGTGCGAATCAACGGCGCGGTGCGACGTTTAGACGAGCCCGATTTGATCGATTCCAAGGCCTCGGAGATCGTGGTCGAGATTGTGGTGGATCGTATCGTGTTAAAGGCGGATCAACGCAGCCGTTTAGCGGACTCGTTAGATCTTGCTTTTAGTGAGGGCGGTGATCGGGCGATTATATTGATCGCGGATAAAGCTGCGAAGGCTGGCTGGCGCGAGTTGCCGCTGAGTAATCGTCTAGCCTGTGTAACTTGTGGGGATGTATATGATTCGATCTCGCCGAGGCATTTCTCGTGGAATCATGCCGAAGGAGCCTGCTCTGAATGCGGCGGACTGGGAGAGACGCTGCAATTTCAACCCGAGCTGTTAGTGCCGGACCCGTTGAAGACTGTCAAGGAGGGTGCCATTAAGCCGTGGCGTCTCGGCTCAAAGCAGATGATCATTAAGCGAAATGCCATCTTGAAGCAATTGGCTGAGCAGTTGCCATTTGATCCGGATGTGGCGTGGGAAGAATTGGCTGCTGAGGTACAGGCGCAAATTTTGCATGGCACGGGCAGCCGGCAGTTTAGCTTTAAGTTGAAAGGGGGCAACTCGAAGCCAGAGGCGATCGAGTTTGCTGGCGTGCTGGCTGACCTAGAGAACATGCGGCTCACCACGACGAGCGACGGATTGCGTGCGCGACTGATGGCCTATCAAACCAGCAGCGTCTGCGAGACTTGCAATGGCCGACGCCTGCGGCCGTCGAGTTTGAGTGTGTTGATCGAGGGCGTGTCGATTGCAGACTTTTTGTGCTTATCGTTGCACGATGCGCAGGCTTTTGTGGCGAAGTTAGAGTCGAGTGGAGATTACTCAACGGTCAGCGATGCGATTCATGGTTTGGCCGAACGCTTGTCTTTCCTGAATGAGGTGGGTCTGAGTTATTTAACGTTGAATCGTAGCTATACCACTTTGAGCGGCGGCGAGGCGCAGCGTGTGCGCTTAGCGACTCAGCTCGGTATGTCTCTGATCGGAGTGGTGTATATTTTGGATGAGCCGAGCATCGGGCTGCACCCACTAGATAATCGCCGTCTGATTCAGACTTTGCTCGGGCTGCGAGATCGGGGTAATTCCGTGGTCGTGGTCGAGCACGATGGCGACACCATGCGCGCGGCTGATCATTTGATCGAGCTCGGGCCTGGTGCGGGTGTGGAGGGCGGCGAGTTGATTTTCGAAGGTGTTCCACAGGCATCGTATACTGCAGGGACGAGTCGCTCCGGGCCGTTTTTGAGTGGGCGGCAACGCGTGGAGAAATGTGTCGATTCCTTGCCGCCGACCAACGATTGGTTGACCGTCAAGAAGGCAACCGAGAACAATCTGAAGTCAGTCGATGCAGCGTTTCCAGTCGGTTTATTAACAGTGGTTTGCGGATTGTCGGGCTCGGGTAAGAGCACTTTGGTCAATGATATTTTGGCGAAGGCCGCAGCGTTTAAATTGAACCGAGCGAAGTCGATTCCAGGTAAACATGCAGGCGTCCAAGGCTTGGATCATTTTACCTCAGTGGTGCAGGTGGATCAGTCTCCGATCGGTCGCAGTCCGCGCTCGAATCCAGCGACTTATACCAAGTTGTTTGATCAATTGCGCGATCTGTATGCGAAGTGTTCGCTGGCGAAGATCCGAGGTTATAAGCCGAGCCGCTTCAGTTTTAATGTGTCGGGTGGCCGCTGCGAGCGCTGCAAGGGCGATGGGGTGATCAAGCTCGATATGCAATTTATGGCAGACGTGTATTCGGAATGCACCAGTTGCCATGGTCAGCGCTATAATCGTGAGACTTTGGATGTGCGCTTTAAGGGCTTTAGCATCGCCGATGTGCTGGCAATGAGTGTCGACGAGGCGTTGGCAATTTTTGATAAGCAGCCGCGCATTGCTGAGAAACTGCGAACTTTGTCGGATGTAGGCCTAGGCTATATTAAGCTCGGCCAACCTGCGACGACCTTATCTGGCGGTGAGGCGCAGCGGATTAAACTTTCGCTAGAGCTGAGTAAACGCCAGCAAGGCGAAACGCTTTATATTTTGGATGAACCCACCACGGGACTGCACTGGTTGGATGTGCAACGTCTGATGGATCTGCTCTTCAAACTGCGCGATGCTGGCAACACGATCCTAGTCATTGAACATGACCTCGATGTCATTCGCTTAGCAGACTGGATCATTGAGCTGGGACCTGAGGGTGGCGGTGGTGGTGGCGAACTTGTATTCGCGGGTGATGTCGCCACCTTTGAAGAAGGCAACGAGACGCCGACACAGCAGGTGTTTGGTGGTTGATTCCTTCGTGGAGGGCAACGCTCCGTCGTTGCCGCCTAATTAGGCTAATCCTGATGGCCACATTTGGAAATGACAGAGCATTTCCCTCCAATAATGCAATTAATCTCTACCCAAGGCCTTCTCCACATCCGCGCCGCTAGGTGATTGAAAAGCGCTGAGCTGAAATTCGGGGAGGATCGAGAGCAGGTGATCGAATATGTCGCCTTGGATGTCTTCAAAGTTGGCCCATGCGGTGTCGTTGGCAAAGGCGTAGATCTCGATCGGTAGACCCGTCTGGGTTGGCGCGAGTTGGCGCACGATGAGCGTCATGCCGCTTTGGTGAATCTTCGGGTGGTTGCGTAAGTAGGCGACGCAGTAGGCGCGGAAGGTACCAAGGTTGGTGAGGCGGCGGCCGTTGATGAGTTCGGAAAAGTCGTCTGCAACGTCGGCGTTGTATTTTTGAATGTTTTCGAGTTTCGTTTCAAGGTAGGGCCGTAGGATACGGATGCCTTCGAAGCGTTTGAGCAGTGTTTCGTCGGCAAACTGTATGGTACGCAGGTCGATGTTGAGCGAGCGCTTGATGCGGCGGCCACCAGACTCGCTCATGCCGCGCCAATTTTTAAAGGAGTCGGAGATGAGCGCGTAAGTCGGTACCGTGGTGATCGTTTTGTCCCAATTCTGCACTTTGACGGTGGTCAGGGAGACGTCGATCACGTCGCCATCGGCACCGCGCCCAGGCATTTCGATCCAATCGCCAACCATGACCATGTTGTTGACCGAGAGTTGGAAGCCCGCGACTAGGCCGAGAATGGCATCCTTAAAAATGAGCAGTAGGATGGCAGTGACTGCACCAAGCCCAGAGAACAAGACGAGAGGGGATTTGCCGAGGATGGCTGAGAGGATAAAAATGCAACCGATGAGGTTGATCACGAGCTTTGCGGCTTGGATGAAGCTTTTGGCAGGGAAGCGCCTGCCGACAGGGAGTTGATCCCAAATAGAGCGGCAGAAGTTGAGCAGACCGTCGATGATCAGGAGGACGATGACGACAAGGTAGGCGTTTACGACGACTTGGCAAAAGGCGATGAGCTGTGGGTGGGTTTCAAACAGTGTCGGCGTGAAGATGTGTATGATCGCTGCTGGGACAATATGTGAGCAGCGTATGAGAACACGCTGCTCTGTGAGCTGATCATCCCATTTGGCCCCAGATTTATGAATCAATGGGTGGATGACTGAGGTGATGATGCGCTTGGCAGCGTAGTTGGCTAGCCAAGCGAGTATCGCGAGGTAAAGGGCCGATAAGACCAGTCCCAAAATTCCGGCCATCTCGGCGCCGAGTTTAAACTGTAGGAGCCAAGTAGAGATATTTTCTGCAGACATAAAAAGAGTGATGAGGAATTCGTTGCACTATTACAATCATAGAGGCGTGGATGTTTGGGTGTTTTGTTGGATTGGCTTGCCTGAACTGGGTGGCTTCCTTCATACTGGTCCAAATGCGGCTCCTTTTCATTCTTAGCTATGTATTCATATCCTTTTCATTTGAGGCGATAGCGAACGCGAGTGATTCATTCGTGGTTCAGCGTATTCTTGAGCGCTATACGGAGACCTTAGGTGGGCCGCGATCGGCGGCGGCATTGTCCTCGCTGAGTATTGAGGGATCTCAAGTTCAGGATGGAACGAGCTATCAATTTTCGATGCGCAAGAAGCGACCAAACTTGATTCGTTATAGTTTGACCGTGGGGGAAGCGTCAATCTCCTGCGGCTTTAATGGTCGTCAAGGCTGGCAGCACACTAAGGTCGAAGAAGCGGTGACGCTTGAAGATTTGTCGACGGATCAACTCTCAGCACTTCGTGGTGAGGCTGATTTTGACAGTCCCTTGATTCGTCACTTGGAGAAGTCGTGGAATCAGATCTCGCTTGTTGGTCGTGAGCAACTTGGTGATACGTACGTTAATGTGTTGGAGGTGAAGAAGTTTCTTAGGCCTTTTGTGCGCTACTACCTAAATCCAAGTAGTGGGCTGATTCTTAAACGTGTGCAAATTCATCCGGATGGAACGTCCGGCTTAGAGACACAGTATCGGGATTACCGCGAGATCGATGGTTATCAGTTTGCATTCAAGGTCGAAAATCGAATCGGAGACCAGCTGGTGTCACTCGTTAAGATCGAGACGATTGAGGTGAACCCTGGCTTGTTGAGTTTCTATTTTGAGAAACCGAACAACTGATTTGGCAAACATTCCACTGTATTAGACCAAGAGTGTGGCGCATATACTAGGGCTGCACCCAGCGAAGCAGGTCTCGATTAGGCTTCATGCCAAATAACCAAGTGTACTGCACACTAGTTGTGTCTGATATTTTCATCGTCCAGGCCGCCTTTTAATCGAATGTCGAGCTTGAGGCGTTCGATCTCGGATTGTAGGAAATTGGTAAATTTCTCGTAGCGTGGCACTATGCCGCGCGTTTCTAGCAGCTCCTGCTTGAGCGGCGCAGACGAGCAGAGCGTGTAGATCGCTAGATCGAGCGCGTTTCCTGGTTCGATGATGTTAGCTAGGAATTGCAACACCTCCTTGGGAATGTCTGCGCCGAGTCGACGCTGGGTTTGGATCAGGCTCAGTAGTCGTCTGTTCAGCGCTGTGATCTGGTCCTCCGAGCCGCCTGATTCACTGAGGATTTGACGAATTCGGGCTGTGCGGTAAGGGTCTTCGCTGACGATCGCTTCGAGCTCGACGCGGGCGAGTCCTTGCAAAACCAAATTTAAGCTGCCGTCAGAATTCTTTTTGCAGGCCCGTACGACGCCAATCGCTGCGATCGAGTAAGGCGTTTCGGAGTGGATCGCGTCTTCGCTGCGTTCGTCAAGTGTAGCGACTGCGAAAATGCGGTCGTTGTTGAGCACGTCGCTGAGCATCTCTTTGTAGCGTGGTTCAAAAATGTATAGCGGCATCATCGCCTGCGGAAAAAGCACGGCACTGCTGAGTGTCATGACGGGGACTTCGGTTGGGATTGCGCTGTTTTCAATCATGGCTGGTAGTTTGATCGTTGTTCTCGGTGTTGGTCTAGTTCCACTCATCAGGATGCATCTTGGCGTGATCAGGTTCTGGAGTCTCGGCGTAGTAAACCGCCATGCGGAAGTAGCGCATACGATCACCTGGTATGTCTTGGTTCTTTAACTTGGCCTCCTCGAATAATACCTCGGGGGCCCGACCTTGGAGCTCGTAGATTTCGCAAATGCCGATGTCGATGAAGTTGCGCGTAGTTGCGACATCCATGCGTGGGATACGCATGAGCGGCGAGTTAAGCGCCTCATAGTCGACCTTCTTTTTTTTCTTTAGCGGGAGCATTGACCACAATTGAAGCTATAATTTTACGAAATGCAACCAGTTCGGGGCAGCGCGTTGATTTTTGTGTCACAGTGAGGGACAGTGCCTAGTTCGTGTGACACAGACTGTGACATAGTGGCGCTGATTATTGTGCTCTGTGGTCATTGGAATTCTATTGATATATGTTAAAGTTGTTGATAATAAGTTGCTTATGTTAATTATTCACTCATGGCATCGAATTTGCTTTAAGGTTGGCATGGCTAAAATAATTGGAATCGACTTAGG
>TARA_B110000093_G_scaffold106228_1_pt1 | contig 20311 bp, 21 predicted proteins | sample TARA_B110000093 | Tara Oceans TARA_B110000093 (sample SAMEA4397390) | marine metagenome | biome: Polar Biome; feature: [MIX] marine epipelagic wind mixed layer (ENVO:01000061); material: water (ENVO:00002006), including particulate matter (ENVO:01000060) such as... | depth 10-100 m | reverse complement strand
CAAAACTGCCCAGACTAACACATGCTCTGTCCCATTTTAAGTAACTTTACCAAGACTTTCCGAATCGCTAAATCACAATACTTGCTACACGGCAGCATAATTCTTCTAGTTGGTGCTGTATAAGTAGTCATCAGCTTTGATAGAGAGAGAGAGAGACAAATCCTCAGTCAGACTCAGAACCGCTATATTAGAGATCGCTTATGATCGCTAATCACACACTTATACTCAGTGACATGTTCAGGTCTTAGAAACACTAATTATTTAGAAGTTACACCAGCGCGCATGATAATTTGTGAACAGAGCAGAGCAGTGCCTCTGACTTGGCCTCCCCGCCCCCATCTAGTGACTCTTAACGGCGCAATGCAATGAATACGAAAGCTTTCCGCGGCGGATCCTCCGCTCTTTACCTAGCGCCCACAAACCTAATTAACGCAACGTACATTTTATCCTTGAGTAACTTGTTACCTAATTGTTACCCTTTAAAGGTCATTTAATATGAAAAGACAAAACGTAACAATCTATTCACTAGCCGATGAGCTGGGCATTAGCGCCGCGACAGTCAGTCGGGCACTCAACAACTCATCGCGGATCAGCGAGAAGCGGCGCATGCAGGTCATGGACCTAGCTGAAAAAAGAGGCTTCAAGCTGCGCGCCTTCGCGCCGCGGATTACCAATATCTGCCTGTTATTGATTGGCGAAAAAGGTCAGCACGACATCGTATCGGACTACTCCGCCGAAGTGCTGAACGGCGCGAGTCGCTATTGCCGGCAAAACGAAATCGAGCTGTCACTATTTAGCGCCTCCTGCGACAAGCTCAACAATATGAATGTGGTCAAAGAGCTGTTCCGGCGCAGTGCCGACGGCGTGATCCTATTAAACAGCAACCAGAAATGCACTTTTATCGAGCAATTTGAGAAAGAAAAGGTGCCCTACTGCTGCCTACTTAGCGAAAATCCCGCTTTCCCCGACAACACACTGACCGTCGACAATGTGTACCTCGCCGAACGCGCGGTGGAGTACCTACACCAGCTCGGCCACCGCATGATTGCCTACCTGCACAGCTCGCCGAATAACTCGGGGCAGCAAGATCGACTGAAAGGCTACCGCAATGCACTCACCCGCAGCGGCCTCCCCATCAAGGAGGAGCACATCCCCTCCCCGACACCCTACGAATCATTCTCTGGCCTGGAGATGGGCTTCCATGCCGCCACCAAACTACTGGAGACAAACCCCGAAGTCACCGCGATCTTCGCCGCCAGCAGTGAATTGGCGGATGGCATGCATCTGGCATGCAACCGCAAGGGCCTGAGCATCCCCAAGGACATTTCACTCTTGGTCTGCGACAACCCGGCACGCTCGGAATATAGTTGCCCACCGCTGAGTGTGGTCGACATCGCCAACGATCGCTTCGGCGCAGCCGCAGCCGCATGGGTACATCAAAAGCTCCAAGGTCAAAAGACGCACGTCCCCTCGGAGCCCTGGATGAAGGCCAACCTCATCATCCGCGAATCCACCGCCCCACCACGGAGCGAATAGCACGGGCATCGGCGGCGCATCTACCCAAATCGAATGATCGTCGCCAACGTAGACGCTTGGAGTAGTATGCCAGACCCCGATAAAGTATTGTTCTCAATCGCAGTTAAATAACTGCCTTAGCCAAGAGGGTAGGATTGTGTGTAAATTGAAAAAGCTGATGTTCTACTAGTAAGAAACGAGAACATCCCATGAAAAATAAAGTAATCAACCAGCTGCTCGATCAGCTACTAGAAGATTATTAGAGCCCGAGGACTTAATTGGCCATGGCGGTTTACTCGCCGAGCTAAAAAAGCGTCTGATCACACGCGCGCTGGATGCTGGTCTGACGACTCACCTAGGCTACGATAAGAATGAGAAACGTCCTGCCGGAGCGACCATCGCATGCGATCGGCACAGCTCAAAGCGCCTACGCAACGATGACGGTGATCTTAAGGTGAACGTCCCTCGTGATCGAGAAGGTAATTTTGAGCCGATCTTGGTGCTTAACATCAACGTCATTTTGACGGTTTTGATGATGCGATTTTAAGCCTCTACTCACGAGGCATGACGACCCGCGACATCTAGGGGTATTTAGAGCAGATGTATAACGTCGAAGTGTCGCTGACATTAATCTCCTGTGTGTCTAATGCGGTCTGCAAAGAGGTCAAAGAGTGGCAATGTCGACCATTGGATCCAGTTTATCCGATTATCTACCTTGATGCCATTGTGGTTAAGGTCAGAGACAACGCAAAGGTCTCCAACCGTGCAATTTACTTGGTTCTGGGCTTTAACATGGAGGGGCAAAAGGAAGTCCTTGGCATGTGGTCTTCGCCCAACGAAGGCGCGAAGTTCTTGCTAAACGTGCTCACTGAGCTTCAGAATCGAGAGCTACGTGACATCTTCTTTTCCTGCGTCTATGGGCTCAGTGGCTTCCCTGAGGCACTTAAGAACGTCTATTCTCGCACTACCCAGCTATGCATCGTTCACATTACACGAAACAGCTTCAATTTTGTCGTGTGGAAAGAGCGTAAGGAGGTCGCAGCGGAGCTGAAAAACTTCTACACCGCATCCACTGCTGAGGCCGCCAAAGCTGCACTGGTTAGATTCCGTGGAATCCATGACGAGCACTTTCCGCCATTGGCAAAAGTTGGCAGGCTCATTGGGAAAACCTGACCCCATTCTTTGATTATCCAAAGGAGATCCGCAAGGTCATCAATACCACTTATACCATCGAGTCGCTCAACAGCTCATTTAGAAATATCAGCCGTAATCGAAACCTGTTTTATTTCAGCGAAGCGGTATACAAGCTCTTTTATCTAGCTATCAAAAACATCACAAAAGAAATGGACCATACCGATCCGAAACTGGCCAGCTGCTCTGAATCGATTCTCCATTGAGTTTGAGGACAGAATGCCTAATAACAATCAATCTAACAACATCAGCGAAAAGTCAGTTACACAAAATTAAGGACACTCCCTTAAACTATCTTAAATTAAAAAATTAGAACAAACATATCGCTACTCTTACCCCTGATTCCAACGACATCACACAACAGGGGGTCACAACAAAGCGGGCATTTCGTTATGTTTACAATCAACTCTTTATGCGCTTCATTTTCATCACCGCCAAGAACACAAAACTTGGCCACAGCCTGACTCATCGCCTAAAAAAAAGGGGGGTCCAATGTTTAAATTAAATGTGTCACATCTCAACTTTAAAAAAACACCCGGAGCTTCATGGGTACTTATTTTAAACGCTGGCAACCTAACGTTTATTGTGTCATTCAACATTGCCACAGTTTTTAGGTCTCATCTAAATAGCTTTAGGTCGACAACGTCATCTCATTTTCGGCGGGATGTGTTGCCTCCACTTGAACGTCTGCCAATTAGCACCGCTATATGAAAAACCGAATAATTGGCTACGACCTTGCGAGAGCGCTGGCGCTCTTTGGGATGGTTGTAGTTAACTTTAAGATTGTAATGGGAACTGCGAACAACGGTCCGCCTCGGCTGGTTGACCTCACTGGATTACTGGAGGGCCGCGCCGCGGCTACTTTTGTGCTATTGGCTGGAATCGGCATCTCGCTGCTCTCTGCTAAGGCGCGAAAGTCAAATGCCCCCAAAGCAACTGTGCCAATCCGCAACACCCTTTTAAAACGGGCATTCTTTCTCTTTTATCGGGCTCTTATATACCCCAGTCTGGCCAGCTGATATTCTGCACTTCTATGGTGTTTACATCGCGGTCGCTGCGCTTCTTCTAACAAGCTCCATCCGGAAGTTATCAATCCTGAGCTTTCTGCTCATGGTCGGTTTCGTTGTCATGTTCTTCGCGTTCAACTACGAGCAGGAGTGGAATTGGACGACATTGGAATATGCAGGATTCTGGACTCCTATTGGAATGATACGAAATCTGTTTTTCAACGGTTTCCACCCGACGATTCCTTGGCTGAGTTTTCTCCTGATTGGAATGATTATCGGACGCTTTGACATGAATAATCTAGTGGTTCGTCGTCGGGGATTTTGGGGCGGGTTAATCACGGCGCTTCCCGCAGAGGTAACCAGTCGGCTCTTGATTCACGGCTTATCCGCGGAAGTAAGCATAGCAGATCAAGAGGCAATCGTGGCTATCTTTGGAACTAAACCGATGCCACCGATGCCCTTATATATTTTGGCCGGGGCGGGGGCTGCGAGTGCAATTGTCGCCGTGTTTGTCGAGATAGGCGTGCGGTATGGGAGTCAGCCATGGATACGCCCTTGGGTGGCGACCGGGCAGCAAGCCCTTACCCTGTATGTCGCACATGTAGTTATCGGTATGGGAACCCTCGAAGCGATTGGTCGATTGGAGAATCAGACTCTTTTGTTTTCCTTGCTGGCCTCAGGGGTATTCTTCGCAGTGAGCGTCGTATTTGCATACTTATGGCAGTGCCGATTTAAGCGTGGTCCAATCGAAATGTTGATGCGATATCTTACCGAAAAACGAACAGCAGAACCAGACCCCGATGCGAACACCTGACTCGCCTGACCCGCCGCGAGTTCAAAATAGATCATCAAGTATTGGAGAAAAAGGGAGAACAAAAAAGGGGCCAGTCCAAGGTTCCATGACCCTAGTTCAGCCTTTGGTTAGCATGGCAGTGATTGAGTGATGCCACGGAAGAGAAGATTGAATTTCAGGAAGCACATTACCATGTGATCAAGCGAGGCAATTACACGACTGGATGTTGTGAACTATGAAACATTGGACTGCCCCCTTTTTCTTTCTCCTGTCATCTTTCTAGTTCTATTTACAAATAATTGTTACAATTCAGTCGTGCTTGACTGGTTTGTAGATATAGCACATATAAATAGTTTACTTATGAATAGAAACACGCCTCCAAATATGCCGCGAAACCCGCTCGATGATATCGATTGGGACGCAGCACGCCAACAAGCCAAGTGGCTTTATATTTTGCCGATAGCCGCTCTGCTTGCTATTGGAATATTTACTAGTTACTACATTGTCCAACCGGAGGAGGAGGCTGTGGTCAAACGCTTTGGCAAAGTAGTGGGGCAAAAAGAGCCAGGGCTTCATTTTAAGATTCCCTTTGGCATCGAGACAGCGCAAATGGTGCCCACTGCCCGCATCTTGAAACAGGAGTTTGGTTTCCGCTCAGAATCACAAAGCAGTAGTTCGCGAACGAACTATAGCAAGAATCAGACGCAAAAAGATGAGTCACTAATGCTGACGGGTGACCTGAAGGTGATTGATGTCGAGTGGGTCGTTCAGTATCGGGTCAGCGACCCCTCGAAATTCCTCCACAAGGTGCGCGATCCTGAGCAGACGCTGCGTGATACTTCTGAAGCGGTGATGCGACGAATCGTGGGCAACAGCCTCGGTAGTGATGTGCTCACCGAGAAGCGTGTACAAGTAGCCACTTCCGCTCGTGTGGAGTTACAAAAGGCGATGGACTATTTTGATCTTGGTCTGCAAATCAGTACGATCGAATTGCAAGATGTGACGCCTCCCGAGCCAGTGAAGCCGGCCTTTAACGAGGTCAATCAGGCAGAGCAGGAGCGTGAGCGCTACATCAACGAGGCGGAGAAGCGTCGCAACCAGGTAATCCCACGCGCGGAAGGTCAAGCTAAGCAAGTGATCGCTGAGGCCCAAGGCTACGCCGCACAACGCGTCAACGCGGCGCGCGGTGAGACCGAGCGCTTCACCGCGATTTACGAAGAATACTCCAACGCGCCCGCCGTAACGCGGCAGCGCATGTATTTAGAAATGATTGACGTCGTGCTTCCTAATGCAGGCAAAATTTTCATCATGGAACAGTCCGGTAATGCGCCACTCCCGCTCCTTAACCTCGGAGACAGCCCGATCGAACTCCCCTCAAAACGTTAAAACATGAAAAATAATCCAATTTTACTCATCGGTTCTGGTATGTTCGCGGCTGTTGCAGCCGTCCTTATTTACTCTTCGATTTACATACTCGACGAAGTCGAGCAGGCCGTAGTCGTGCAACTCGGTGCGCCCGTCGGTGATCCTGTCACCACACCCGGCCTACATTTTAAGCTACCGTTCATTCAAGAGGTACGCCGCTTCGACAAGCGCGTGATCTCGTGGGATGGGGATCCGAATCAGATTCCGACTCGAGGCGAGCAGTTTATCTCCGTCGATACCACAGCTCGTTGGCTCATCGCCGATCCGCTCGTCTTCATGCAACGTGTGCAAAACGAGCGCGGTGCCACCCTCCGACTTAACGACATCCTTGACTCGGTAGTACGCGATAAAATTTCTGCCAGTGATCTAGTCGAGATCGTGCGCTCGAAAGATTGGAAAGTGAGTGAGGAGGATTTGGCGCGCGCGCAACTAGCGGGCGAAGGTGAAGATGAAACCCTACTTCAAGAAGTGAAGACCGGGCGCCAAGAACTGGTGAAGTCTATCTTCATTCAAGCCGCCAGTCAAATGCCTGGGCTGGGCATCGAGCTAATCGACATCCGCATCAAGCGTATCGATTACGTCGAAGCGGTGGAACAGCGTGTCTTCGATCGTATGATCGCTGAACGTCAGCGCATCGCAGAGCAGTTTCGCTCCGAGGGTGAAGGCCGTGCCGCCGAGATCGATGGTGATACTAAGCGTCAGCTGGCGGTGATTCAATCAAAAGCCAACCGTGAGGCCGAGGGCATCCGCGGTCGCGCCGATGCCGAGGCTTCTCGTATTTACAGCGAAGCATTCGGAGCCGATCCAGAATTTTATGCCTTCCTGCGCACTCTAGAGAGCTATTCCAAGACTGTCGGTAATACTTCCACCCTTGTGTTAGGCACCGATTCGGAGTATTTTCGCTACTTGCGTGACATCTCGGTTGATCATGTGGAAGCCAGACCGAAAGCTGCGCGGCAAGCAGTGTCGAAAGAGTAACCAAGCAATAAGCAAAAAATTCTGTGCCCGCTAGGCCACACCACGTAGAGGATACTCTACGTGGTGTGGCCTAAACACTTTTGGGGCGTCTGCGACGACAAACACGGTGTTGTGTAGCAAACAGGAACAAGAACACAGCAGTCAGGAAGGGATGATGTCGAAGTCGTGACGTTCGAGCGTGTTTTAATCATGAGAGTACAAGAATTACAGAACGACTCCTTTTCGAATTTCTCTTTTCGAATCTCAGAAGTGCGCCCTTTGTTGACTTCATTGTAAGCTGTGTAAACCTAGCGTCATGGCACGAAATGTTTTGGGAGGTGAATTAATTGAATGTAGCTCTGATCCGATGACTGGATTTTATCGGAATGGAAAGTGCGATACCTGTGGAGAAGACCAAGGCATGCACACGGTTTGCGTACAGGTGACCGATGCGTTTTTAGAATTTACCGCAGCGCGCGGTAACGATTTGAGTACGCCCTTGCTGGCATATGGTTTTCCGGGACTCCAGTCAGGAGATTTCTGGTGTCTGTGTATGAGCCGTTGGATTGAGGCCTATGAAGCGGGCGTGGCACCTAAATTGCGACTGGTTGCGACCCACGCCTCGGCGCTAGAGTTCGTCGACATGGCAGTCATGCAAGCGCATGCGTGCGATTAGATCGCGTAGAACGCACTATTCAGTATACTGCCCGCCTAGCTTGCCGAACTTCATCATGAGCCAGATCAGGGGTGAATCCTTTGGGGCATTGGAACTGCCTCATAGCTAGGGGTTGAAAAAGGGGTTAGTGTATCAAGACGAAAGATGGTTTCTACTTTCTCTTTTTACTGCCTCTACCAATCAATTAAGATTGAGAGCCATAAGGAACGACCAGGTGCAATACTACGCTCACCATTACTACGCTCGCCGGTAATAACGGTGGCATCGGCGAGGTTGTCTACACGGCCAACCAGACGGATCGCATGAGTCAACTGATACGAAGCGCCCACCTGCCCAGTTATATAATCCGTCAGCTTACGATCATTCAAAGGATCATCGTATTGTGAGGAGCCATATTCGATGGAGCCAAATAACAGCAACTGCTGGTTGATTTGATAATCAACCGATGCGGTCGCTTTGTGCGTCGGCACTTGTGGGAATCTGTTACCCTCGAGCTCGGGTTGCACATTGGAATCTTCGAACTCCGCCTGTGTATACAAATAATTCAGTGCAACGGTCAGCGTGTCCGTCGCCGCATACTCGAGTCTAGTTTCCCAGCCAAATACCGTTGCAGAATCGACGTTCTGCCTCTGATTATAACTACCGCCCGATGGCACAAAGACCCCTGCAGGTGCTGTCGTGCGAACGTTCGCGATCGCATTATCGACCCAATATTGAAAAACGCCCGTGCGCAAGTACAGCTGCTCATGGGCTTGCCAAGTTAAGCCTGCTTCCAAATTGAAAAAACGCTCTGGATCCAAATCAGTATTTGCCTCGGTAATGTCGCCACCCACGCGGTATGGACGATAGATCTCATTAATGGTGGGCAGGCGAAATGTATAGCCACTGCCAAGGTTCAATCGCAGTGAATCGGCCAACTGATGCGCAGTCGCCACGCTGATCGAAGGCTCCCAATCATTACGATCGCTGTAATGATCGTCGCGCGTCTGCACTCCAGTGGACTTCGAAGTTTCAGTGTGGTAACCATCATTCAGCGACCAATAATCCATGCGTACATTTAGTTCATACTGATTGAGCTGCTCAGGCTGGTTAGCGAATGTGACGAATGCCCCCGTGATCGTCTGTTCGCCGCCGGCCTTGCGGCGGCGATTTGGAATTAACACATCCTCATGTGTGGCTCCATCGAGGTGACGTATGTCTGCCCCCATGACCAGACGAATGTGTTGAAAGTCCTCCGTCGCAAAGACGACATTCCCGCCCACTCCGTCAGCCGGCGTATCATATTGATCGAGCACTGGCGTTTCTGCGCTGCGATCTGCATTGACGGAACTGAAGACACTATCCAAAGAGCGATTCTGATAATAGACGGATGCGCTCCACTCCTGATCTTCGAAGTTTCCAACTAAGCGCAATGACAGATCCCACGCCGCCGTATTGTAATGCGTTGCGGGTGTGCCGTTACTGCGGTCTTCTTGGTAGTAGCTGACTGCCGACTCCAAACGGATTGCTTCATTAACCTGAAAATGGTGGCGCACATCGACACCACTGGTCTCGAAATCGGCGGATTCATCAATCGACCCGCGGTCACTGGAATCGATCAAGTCATCGCCATCACTATCGGAGGTCGCTAGATTAATGTAGAACCCATGACGACCATGGGTGGATCTGTGCTGGGTATCGGCGGCGATGGTGTTGAAAGAACCCACCGTGAACTGCGCGCGTTGTACTCCTGCTGCGGCAACACACTGTCGATCATTATCACGCCGCCGGCGCTCTGATGGCCCCAGGCCGCAGTTTGATTTCCCGGCAGAATACGCGCGGATTCAATACTACCAGGCGTATAGCGCGCCCATGGGACCCAACCACCAAAAGGATCATTCTGTGGAATGCCATCACGCAAGACCAAAGTCCGCGGCGCTGCTGTCGCTCCAATCGAACGTAAACTCACCCCCTGAGCCTGTGGTGCCGAGAAGAGTGAATTCTGACGGCGATACAAAGAAAAAGATGGTTCTTGATACAGCACTTGATCCAATGTGCGTGGTGCTGTCTGTGTAATCGCGTCGGGATCCCATATGCGATCTTGTCCGTTCAGTGCATCCGATGTGCCCCAACTGCGCTCAGAGGTCACCTCAAAAGGGGCCAGCGCGAGCAAGCTAAACTCACGCTCCTGCCCATTTAGAGAATACGTCGTAAACAAAGCGATCAACGTGAATGGGATGAGTATACGCCGTCGCAGGCAAGTAATGATGGTGAGGTGAGAGAACATATATAGGCTAACATATAAAATAGGCAGCGATGCCTGTGGCGAGGGATTACACGACTAACAGTTTAGTCTCTTTCACCCTTCTGATGATGGATTGAAAGGCAATTCGATCACTGAACTGGAACTAACCGGACGATTCGATCCTCGGCATTAAGTACCAGGTAAAGATAACCATCCGGACCACTTGCGATGTCTCGAACTCGGCCTAAGCCTGACAAAATTATTTCATCTTCTACGATCTTACCCTCTTCAATCACCAGACGGTGAAGCTCCTTGGCCCTCAAGCCACCCGCAAAAAGGTTGTATTTCCAAGACGGGAAATCATCTCCTTCATAAAAATCGATACCGCATACCGCGATCGAAGGTACCCAATAAAGTAATGGCTGCTCCATGCCAGGTGCTTCGGTGCTATCCACCATCGGCTTGCCGTTGTAGTTCATACCAAAGCGAATCACTGGCCAACCATAGTTCGCCCCCTTCTTGATGATATTAATTTCATCGCCACCACGAGGGCCGTGCTCAGACTCCCACAGCTCACCCGTCACAGGATGCAGATCAAGTCCCTGAGGGTTACGCACACCATAAGCCCAAATACTGGAATAGGCATCCTTCTGATCCACGAAGGGATTGTCCGAGGGAATTCTGCCATCGTCGTGAAGGCGATGAATCTTGCCATTTGGCAAAGTCAAGTCTTGGGCATCGTCTTTAAATCCACGCTCGCCGATACTGATATACAGATAGCCATCCTTAAAGACTAGGCGTGAGCCGAAATGAAGCCCCCCTGCGTTGTGATGCTCCACGGGCACCTCAAAGATGACTTCTTCATCAACCCAAGCGAGGTCCTTGATTCGACCCCGGACGACTTTTGTCATCGCGATGGGTTTCTCAACGGACGTATCCAGACTATCCGCATAGGTTAAATAGATCCAGCCGTTCATTGCATAATCTGGGTGTAAGGCCACCTCGAGTAAGCCCCCCTGCCCGACTGCCCAGACTTCTGGCGTATGCTTCACTGATTTGAGCAACTTCCCTTTTTCGAAGATCCGCAGCATTCCTGAACGCTGAGTGATTAACATACTGTCTTCAGAGATGAAGGCAATGGACCAAGGCGTGTCGACACCTTCAACCACTGTCTCCACTCGAAAATCGTACTCCTTACTTTTGATAGACCCCATCGACTGGCGCAGCCTTAGACTCTCCTTTGTTAGCCGCTTTTTTGCGCCGTTCATCAATGTAAATTTCAAGCGCTCGAATCATTGGATCCTCGATGGCACCGCCAAAAGAAGGCATTCCCGCTTCGATGTTTCCTTCTTTCACATATTCGATGAAGCCCTTTCCTTGCCCAACTCGTTTCCATGCATCCTCGTCGAGTAGATTGGTACCGAGACCACCCTTTAGATTCTCACCATGGCAGCTCATGCAGTAGGTGTTGTAGACCTCTACCACATCATCAGCCATCGCATTCTGAACGCCGATAAATGAGCAAGCGCTAAGAAAAAAACTGCGAATCGGCCGTGTAGTCATGTAATTAGACTACGAAAGTTAGTCAGGGCATCGCACGTCAATTATAAACATGACGACATGATCCCTTTTCGCCTTCTGACTATTTTTCATGAGAGTTATGCGTGTCTTCTAAATTTTTCGCACGCTCTCTCTTGCTAATTTAGATGCCTATGGCATTGTGCGACAAATGACGAAGCAAGCAAAGAAATTGACACGGCGAGTACTGATTATTGGAGGCGGCTTTGCCGGCCTTAAGTGCGCCCGTAAGCTGGCTGGCGACTCCCGTTTTACGGTGACTCTCATTGACCGCACCAACCATCACCTTTTCCAGCCACTGCTTTATCAGGTGGCCACCGCCTCGCTGGCCGCACCAGATATCGCCCGCTCGATTCGACAGGTCCTCGCCAAGGCAGAGAACGTCACCGTCCTGATGGACGACATCAAGAAGCTCGATCCCAAAGCCAAGACCGCCACGGGAACTTCGGGAACCGAATATGAATGGGATTACCTGTTACTTGCAGCAGGCGCTCGAACCTCGTTCTTTGGGAACCCCGAATGGGAGCAGCACACCCTGGGCCTGAAGTCGCTTGCCGACGCCCAATCGGTCCGTCGCATGATCCTCACCAACCTCGAGCTTGCCGAGCGCACCACCGACCTCGCTGAGCGAAAAAAACTCATGACGGTAGCAATCGTTGGAGGAGGTCCGACCGGAGTCGAACTCGCCGGCGCCTTCGCCACCCTCGTTCACAATGCGATGAAAGACGAGTTCCGCCGCCTCGACACCTCCGATCTTAAGGTCATCTTAGTCGAGGATGCCCCGCGTCTTCTTGCCGCCTTCGATGATGATCAAAGCGAATACACCAGACACCGGCTTGAGTCGCTTGGCGTGGATGTGCGGACCGGACACCGGGTCAGCAACGTGGAAGCCCGGTGCCTGCGATTCACCGACGGCACTTCGCTCGAATCAGCCGCCATTATCTGGGCCGCCGGTGTTGAAGCCCACCCGCTCACCCGCCAACTAGGAGTACCACTTGCCGATGCTGCCGGAAGGATCACGCCCGAGCTTGATCTATCGATTCCTGGAAACCCCGATATCTTTGTCGCAGGCGACCTAGTAAAAATGACCGACCGTGGAGGCGTCGTCGTGCCCGGTGTCGCCCCTGCCGCCACCCAAATGGGCGAGCACGTCGCCAAGGTGCTCAAGGAAGAAGCGCGATTAGGGCAACCCGACTTCGCCGACCGAAAAGTTTCTCTCCGGCCCAAGTTCCGTTACTTTGACAAAGGGCTGATGGCGATCATCGGCAAGAACGTCGCCGTGGTAAAGTCCGGCAGATTGAAGCTGCGAGGCTTTCTCGCGTGGGTGGCCTGGCTGCTCGTCCACATCCTTTTCCTGATCGGCTTCCGCAACAAGCTCGCCGTCCTCCTCGGCTGGGCCTTTGCCTACCTGAAAAACAACCCCGGAGCCCGCATCATCGTCCACCCACCGACTGACTCTTGAAACTTGTCCCCGGCCTTGGCCCAAGCACCATTGAGGTCGGTCCTTTTATGTAGACTTGCTCTGGTTAGCCAGAGCGCGCTTGATTGTCTTCATTCGCCACGAGCCGTAAGTGCTGAGCTTTCCTCCCTTATTAAAATCGAATCGCTCCACCGCTTTCATCAGGCCGATTTTTCTTTCGGAATTGAGGTCGGTAAGAGGCACGCCGAAAGCTCGAGCGACAGCTCAAGAAACGCGCCGATAGTTTCGCAGGTAAAATCCTGGAACGCGTTGCGGCTCCTTTCATATAAAGCCAAGTGCTCGCTCGCCGGGTCTTCTTGCAGCAACGGAAGCCTGACCGGTGTCACTCCTTCATAGGAACGGAAGGGCTTGGGCTGATTGGCCCAATCTAGGTACCGGCGGACCTCGGATAGCGATGGCAATGATGCTTGGTCTGCTCGTGATAGAGCAGTGGCCCGGTGACGACGAAATTGATCTCAGTTATCATTCATTTGATCTAGGGACATAGTGCAGAAAGCAGCTCTGCTAGCCTATGTCTTCTTTTGTTCGGGAGCTCTCCTGAGTCTCCCGTGTTGTTTCATTGGAGGGAGGCTTATCGATGTTTTAACAGTGGAAGCTGATTAAGAAGGTCCTCACAATAGTCCCACTGATCCAGTGTCTCCTGCCATGCACTTGGGATTGCATGAACCCCTTTATAGGCACCCAATACCATTCCGATTGCAATGCTCCGTGACGCATTATCGCCACCCACCATTGCATTGGCTTGAAGCGCTTTTTTTAATCCGTCTTGTTGGTTTGCATACTTGAGAATAAAATAGACAGCCCCGGGAAGCGTCCCCTCAGTTGGGCTGGCTTTACCGACCTTGATCGGTTCAGAGCGGCCGACATCCCATAGTCTTGCCATGCTCGTGAGGGCGAGATCATCCGAGAACGGCTCTTTGGAAAGCGCCGAATTAGGATCAGCCTCCTCTTTACATTTCGTAATGGCTTGAGCCGCTTTTTGCTCAAAAAAGCCCCCCATCTGTATTGCTACGCTTTCAATCGCATCGAGGGGGGTAGCGCCATTGATAACACGGTGGGTCACGCGCGCAAAGAACTCTCCTCCGCCTAACGCATGGGCATCTTTGTGGGTGAACATTGTTTTTCTTGCCGCGTCCACCAATTCGTCTTCGGTTTCATAGTAGGCATGGGCAGCAACATGGCGGATAGCCATCGCGTTCGAGATACCGCCAAGCTGTTCAATCGGGGTTCCTCTTTTGACTTGCGCATAGGTCTCTTGAGTCATGGTGCAAATCCATGAACCCCATCCATTCTCAAGACGTTTCATCCAATGCGGAATCATCGCGGCAACACTCAAAGGTCTTGCGGGGTCGGAGATAGCCGCCAAATGCTCTAAAACGAGGATATTGTAATCACCGTAATCTGTGGTTCCCCCGGCCCTTTTACCCGGATGGTAATTGCGCTCACCCCATCCGATTCCATGAGTGTGTCCGCCCATCATTTCACCAGGGGACATAAACTTATCCAGTGGACTATTGCCATAGGCCTTAAAAATCTTTGCGGCATCGTATTCATAGTGACTGCCAAGACAAAGGGCATCGCCGACAATGGCAGCGAAAAATGCCCCTTTGATTGCTTCTTCTTTTGGTAAGTTGTTCATGATCTTTCCCTCCTTGTTGTGTGATTCTCCTCGGTTTCCTGCTACTGAAAGCCGCAACTGCTGCAGCCGCGGACATGGTAGCTTTGAAACAGCGCGCGCGGTGCCGCAGGATAAGCTTCGAGCACTTGCTGCATGGTGGATTGAGGTCCAATGCTCTTTTCTTGAGTATCTGTTTTTATTTGAGCTTGGGTGAGTTGCTAGGATCTTGACTCCTAATGTAGATGCCAGTTCCCGAAATACTTTTGAACATCACGGACGAGTTCGACAAAGCGATCAATTTCTTCGGTCGTGTTGTAGAAATGGAAGCTTGCGCGTGCGGTGGACTCCACCCCTAGCTTTTTCATGAGCGGCTGATTGCAATGATGGCCGCCGCGCTGCGCCACACCGCCACCACATCATGCACGTGGACACCGTCGAGCAGAAAGCTGACGAGACCCGCACGGCCGACGGTCGGGCCGAAGAGCCGGATGCCTTTGAGCGTGGCCAGCTTCTCAAACGTATAGGCGCCGAGTTGCTGGTCGTGCTGCGCGATGCGGTCGCGGCCGATACTGTCGAGATAATCCATGACGGCGTGCGGATCACCAGATGGAAATGATTCGTCATCACACAATACCCTTCCAGCACCCAACCACACTGCTCGCATGCCTCAAATAAACAGGACTCAAACACTAAATACGCCCCGTCATTGATAAACAAATCCTGACGGAGGTTCCTACGGTTGATCACGTAATACACTCCATCTGACTTCTCGATGCCTAAACACCGTCTCATTCAAAAAACATCCAGATCAATGCGCGGCACGTCTATTATAAACACAACGACATGCCCCTTTTTGTCTTTTCATAATTAGATTACATTGACTTATCTGACTGTTATTTTCGAGATAAACCATGCGCCAAGAAACCAGATTTTCCAGATTGTTATTGAGAGGGATCCTCTCATTCACAATACGGATGCTTTTTTATATAAAAAAGACACTGCGCTATAGCAACTCGATTGATGTTAGCAGCCCTTGCGTAATCGCTGTGTTTCATGATGAAATGTTACCCGTTTTAGATTTTATGAAACACAGCAACGCAGTAATTCTTACATCAAAGAATCACGTCGGCTCTTCGCTTGCTAAAGTCCTGAGTTCCTGGGGATACAAAATTGTCTATGGCTCGTCTGGTTCAAGAGGCAAAACGGCCTTAGAAGAACTGATTCAAGAGATTAAGAAGGGAAAGATTGTTATTCTAACTCCAGATGGCTCTAGGGGACCTCGCCATAAAATGAAAGCTGGAGCGGTTATCTTGGCTAAAAAGACAAATGTTCCACTTTATCTCTTAAGCCCGAACTATAAGGGTATACGAATAAAGTTTTTGTGGGATAAATTTTTATATCCACTGCCCTTCGCCACGGTTAAATTCAGGTCTGTTAAAATCGAAATTAAGTCTGATTTAAATAGAGAAGAAACAAATCAAAAAATAAATGAGGCAGAGAATATATTAAAGAATCTAAGCAATAATTGCACCTAATTTAATGTTAACTTCGCTTCAAGATTTAGCGTTATAAAGCAAGAATTACGGAATCATTTTCATAGGCAAATCCCAAAGCATCCAAGTGATTTATCGATTAGGATTGCCCCACAATACTGTCGTACTTTCCGACCGCTTTTTTAGGATTCGGCGGCGATGATTTATCAGTCAATAAATACATCACTCCTAGAACTGTTAGAGTACGGTAGAAGTAAAGCAGCGAGGGCGGGTCGCCCACACGCCTATCCCGGTCAATTGCTCAACCCCCCATCAGGGACCCCTTGCCTCTCAGATGAAACAGTCTGTCGTTTCAATCGAGACTGCCCCACTAATCGACGATGAACCTAAAAAAGTCAGAGAAGACATAGACCAGGTCAATGAGCTACTAGTACTGCTCCAATCCACAGAACTCGGTTAGCCGCAATGAAGCACAAAATAAACAGACCATGCAACCTACTCCGTGGCGTATCAGCTGGTCAGGCGGCCACAGTGTTTCAGCTAACTGCAGAGGATGCAGAATGAAGCGTACTTAGACTATCTCACCATTTGATAATGAATATGTATCCTTACCGAAATGTCACCTGTGACCGGTTCTTTCCGTGAACCCAATCGCTGTAATGCCGGTACCAGGCTCAGCATAGAAGACGAAGAATCTTTGTGCAGGTTTTTGCAGCACTCGAATTAAAGCGTGAGCTCATTTTTATCCACTCGCGCTACAGAGGCCTCAACTGCGCCAATGGCGCTAGTGCATATTTCTATCAGATGCTCATTTTCGATGCCGGTACAACAGCTGTTTAGGGATATGACAGAAGTCATCAGGGCATCGTGTTAGTCGATCCTGATGCGCAGCAGCGCTTTTTACGTAGTTTGTTAAAGGCATCACTTCGACCACCACCCGCGATACATCTACCCTTGAAAATATCCACTCTTTTGCCCTGCGAAGGTGGGATCGATCCTTACTATACACTCCAGTCCGGTACTTCGCTCCCACATCGGGGCCCTGTTGATTCAGGCTGTAAGGATCAATAATTTCAAACAAAGCCTCGATTAATTGCTCAACCGACACCTGCTCTGGATCGAACCAGGTGCGTACACATTCGGCATAGCCATCGTAGTCGCCGTGCCTCTGATGGGTCGCGCCGTTGGCTCGACCTGCTTCGGTTGACACTACCCCCGGTACATATCGAAGAAACTCTTGGACACCCCATAAGCAACCGCCAGCAAAATAAAGCTCTTCAGTGTTTGGTGTCATAGGAGCAGGCAATTGTTATCTCTTGGTTTGTAAAGCCTCGGGCCGTGGCACAGGTCACTTACACTCGAATAGGATAAAGTGTGATACTTAGTTTAAACAAACTGTTCGATCTAGTCACTGCAGTCAATCCAGCGATGATGCCTTCACTGCCGAATTAACATCAGAAGTTTTTGAATGAAAGTCACTACTCGCGCGCGCCAACTGAACTAGGTGCGCAGCCCATGATCTTACGAAACACTCGTGAGAAATGCAGCGGATCTTCGTAACCGAGCTCACGCCCGACCGCGCCGACTCGAAGGTGGCCGTCGCGGAGTAACAGCCACGCGGCGCTCATCTTACGGTGCAAGAGTACTTGATACGGCGACTCGCCATGATATTTTTTAAAAATCCGACAGAGATATTCGCTGCTATAGCCAGACCGTTGGGCCAGATCCGATAGCGCCTGCAGGCTCTTATATTCACGCAGTAAAATCTCCATCGCTAAATCATAAACCACCCGCGAAGCTGATTTCTCGCCACTAGACGAGCCTTGGTGCCGGGCAATCAGAGCCAATAAAACCGCTTCCAGCCCATCCACTATTTGCCCAGTCTGCGCATCACTGTGCTGACCTTCGTCGACGATCTTATCCAACACCCCAACTAGCGACGCGACATCACCGAGCTGCAATACCCCCCCCGGCCGAAGCCCAATGGCATGCCATGGCTCTGGGAATGCCGCTCCGCCTCTCACAAAAAAATACTTACGAAAGGGTCGCTCCGCCTCATTGCCGAAATGCTGCTCCACTTCCGGGCCATGCGTGAATACAGAGCCATGCCGCAAACGCCGCATCTGCCGACCTTCTCGAAAAAAACCATAACCGCCGACGATTACCTCCAACGTCCAAAACGGAAAGTCACTTCGTTCAATAAAGTAATCCGGCGTACACTCTTCATACCCTGCCATAAAAACCTGACCAACTGTGTCCGCTGCCCTTGAGAAGTTTGCATAACGACCTTGCCGAACCAAAGGGGACAACTCTAAAGGGAATGTTTTCATACGAATTTCCTGCCAATAAACCGTTCAATAATATCCATATCGAGTCAGGAATATCTCTAACAAGCAAGCGCGATATAAGCTACTATAGAGCTTATGAATAATTATCCTTTTACTTTTCCCAAAATCGGCATTCGCCCAACGATTGATGGTCGCCTCGGTGGCGTGCGTGAGTCGCTCGACGAGATCACCATGAATATGGCTAAGCGCGTGGCAGCTCTGTACAGCAAGGAGCTTCGCAATCCAGATGGCAGTCCTGTCGAGTGCGTAATCGCTGATAGCAACATTGGCGGGGTGCGCGAAGCGGCGGCGTGCGAAGCAAAATTCCAACGCGAAGGCGTCGGCCTGAGCCTGACTGTAACACCTTGCTGGTGCTATGGTTCTGAGACGATGGACATGGATCCGCATCGCCCGAAAGCGATCTGGGGCTTTAACGGCACCGAGCGCCCTGGCGCAGTTTACCTCGCAGCGGCACTCTCTGGCCATACACAGAAGGGCATTCCTGCCTTCGGCATTTACGGCAAAGATGTGCAAGAAGCGGGCGACGAAACAATGCCCGAAGACGTTGTTGAAAAACTCCTCAACTTCGCACGCGCGGGACTCGCAGTCGGCTTCATGCGCGGCAAATCCTATCTCTCCATGGGTGGCACTTCGATGGGTATCGCTGGCTCGGTCGTCGACTCGTCATTCTGGGAACGGACACTTGGCATGCGTGTCGAAACGATCGACATGACCGAGTTTGTTGGCCGCATGCGCAACGGAATCTACGACCAAGCTGAATTTGAGAAGGCCCTCGCATGGGTCAAAGACAACTGCCCAGAAGGCAAAGATTATAACAGCCCTGACACCCAGCGTAGCCGTGAGCAGCTCGACTCCGAGTGGAGCGATTCGGTCAAAATGGCACTCATCGCTCGCGACTTGATGGTCGGCAATGACGAACTGGCAAAAGTCGGCTACGGCGAACAAGCGCAGGGTCACAATGCCATCGCCGCTGGCTTCCAAGGCCAGCGCCAATGGACCGATTACTTCCCGAATGGTGACTTCATGGAAGCGATCCTCAACACCTCCTTTGATTGGAACGGTAAACGCCCGCCCTATATTCTTGCCACCGAGAACGACGCGCTCAACGGCGCGGGTATGCTCTTCGGTCAACTCTTGACTAACAGCGCACAGATTTTCGCTGACCTGCGCACCTACTGGAGCCCAGACGCAGTGGCGCGTGTCGCAGACGGCTACAAGCTGGAAGGCCACGCAGCGGACGGCCTGCTCCACCTGATCAACTCTGGTCCTGCGGCCCTCGATGGCACCGGCGACCAGTCAGATGCCGATGGCAATCCAACGATGAAGCCCTTCTGGGAAATCACCGACGAGGAAGCTGATGCCAGTCTCAAGAACACCACTTGGCACCCTGCCATTACGGAATACTTTCCAGGCGGCGGCATGAGCACACGCTTCAAGACCAAGTGTGGCATGAAGGCGACCATGATTCGCCTCAACCTCGCAGCTGGCCTGGGCCCTTGCCTACAAATAGCGGAAGGTTGGACAGTCGAGCTGCCTGAAAATGTGCACGACGCACTGGATGAGCGCACCAACCCAAGCTGGCCGACCACTTGGTTCGCACCGCGCCTCACAGGCAAGGGCGCATTCAGCTCGACTTATGAAGTAATGAACAACTGGGGTGCCAATCACTGTGTGATGACTGCCGGCCACGTCGGGGACCTCTACATCACGCTCGCGGCGATGCTACGTATCCCAGTCTACATGCACAATGTAGATGAAGCGCGCGTGTTCCGTCCGAGCGCGTGGCGCGCGTTTGGCACCGCCGATTTGGAGGGCGCCGACTTCCGCGCCTGTGAGTCGTACGGCCCACTTTACAAATAAGCGTTTTAAGCCAGCTCCCGTGTTGCTAAATCAGCACGGGAGTTTTTTGTGTCTAGAATTACTCTGCCTAGGTCTCTCTTCCTAAGTCTCCGCTTACAGGTCTCCCCTTTCAAGTCTCCCTTCCCTCTCAGTATGCTTAAAGGAAT